>FPHI01000052.1_pt1 | contig 44132 bp, 45 predicted proteins | sample 1057421 | NCBI WGS metagenome assembly FPHI01 (sample SAMEA4473311, study PRJEB15554) | hydrothermal vent metagenome | biome: marine basaltic hydrothermal vent biome; feature: marine hydrothermal vent; material: water | place: Pacific Ocean | collected 2011-06-14/2011-07-23 | depth 1155 m | reverse complement strand
GGGAGATCCCGATCCGGATGATGGTGATGAAAAACTTTTAGATGAAATTGACGGTAATAACGAAGCAGCGTATCGTGAGATCCTCTGCGGAAGAGCGGAGCGGTCACTTACGGCAGATCATTGGGCGGTCATTAGTGTACCATGTGATACGGATAGCGCAACGATTGTAGATCTCTTTGGTGGATCAGATGCCTCAAAACTTGGAGATTACTGTGATGGTAAAACTACACCTTGTAATTGGGTAATGTATAGGCATCGTGCAGGTGATCCCTATCCGCTTAATAATTCAGATATGGAAAGAATACCTCCAGATGATGGACTGGAGCAGGGTGTAGGTTATTGGCTGATTACCGATCATGATGTTGTATTGAAAATGAATACCTCATTAAGCAGTCAGTTGCAACAAACACCAATGAGCCCATCAAGTGATTACTCTGGTGTAGAGAGTTCCTATTTTAATGAAGTATTTCATCATTCGCTTCCTGATTCTCAAACAGATATAGAAACCAAAGTTATGGTAGGTAATCCATTTGTAAGAGGTTTCAATCTTGCCAATATGTATTATAGCCATAATGGTGCTAAGTATAGTGGAATGAATAATGTTGATGAGAATGAGGTAAGAAGTAGCGTCTATGCTCATGATGATTCTGATAAGAAATCAGACGGATATATTGCAATTGTTCCTGGAACACCAGGATTTAATGATGATATCAGTACCATGCTTGGTTATTGGATTATTATGAAAGAGGGTAATACAGATGGGAATGAAATCACTTATCCGTTTGAGAAGAAGTAAGGAGAAGAGATGAGAATAAAATTATTTTTAAGTATGCTGTTGACAGTATTGATATTTAGTGGCTGTCAGCCAGAAGGAGATACTCCTCCAGAAGAAGATACCCCTACGAAAACTACATCTAAAAAAGAGGCTTCCGGATGGTATATGAGGACAACAGCAGAAGCTACAACAGAAGATGGCAAGGTCTATACCCATAAGAGTGCTGGAGTTTTTGGGGCGCTTAAAGAGAGTAGTGATGAAAAAGACAGACATGATATCAAAGCGTTTGGCTCGGCAACACTCTATGTGGTTTTCCCTCAACAGGAGTGGGGTGAAGATAATGGTGATTATTTCTCTGATTATCGCCATTATGACAAAGAGAGTGCAGCACGTCAGGTTTGGACATTTCAGGTTAAAGCAAAATCAAAGTTGAGTGATGCAACACTGAAGTTGGCACTACAGGGACCTTATAAAGTTTATAAAAAAGAGGATTTTGGTTACAATGAAGAGGAAGATAGTGACAGTATGATTAAAAATGAACTTAATCTTGTAGATGTAGATAATAACCAAACCTATCCTTATGCCAAACTCAATACCCTGACTCTCAATATGGAGGGTAAAAGAGTACGGACTTTCAGATGGGTAAAAGGGGCAGTCTATCCTGAAGATTATGATGCTTTGGCAACACCAAGCCATACCAAATCATTACAAATGCAAAGTCTCAAGACACAGCAGCGTAAGCCTGAAACCAAATTTGGTTTTCCTCCTGTTCCGTAATGATGTTTTTTATTTTTATGTAGATTTCTAAAAGTGTAAGTATGATACATGGGCATCAATTCATCTTTCGGGATGAACCTCTGTTACGGGAAGAGTATGAAGCTTTTAGTCTCCTTTACCCGCCACAGACGCATGATAGTACGATAGAGGTAATTAAAGCAACAGATGTAGGGGTTATTAAAAAATTTGCTTATCAGAGTGATTGGCGTTTGCTCTCAGCTCAAAATGTTAGATACTGGAGTCATCTTCCTTTTGAAAAAGTTGGTAAAGGTGAGAGCTGGGGTTTGGAAGTAAAAGGGGTACTTTTTCTTCTATGGGAAGCTTCTACACGAAAGATTATTTATATTAAAGATAAGGGGTTTACTCCCTATCGACTGCGTTTTTGGATTTATCATACTTTTTTTTCTATTGTTTTGGATTTGGAAGAAAAATACACAATGATGCATGTGGGTGCAGTAGAGATAGCCAGAAAGCCTGTCTTCTTTTCTGCTCCCTCTTTTGGTGGAAAATCAACTTTGACAGACTATTTTCTTAAACAGGGGCATACGCTTTTTTCAGATGATTCCCTGCCTGTACACAGAGAAAATGACAGATATTTTGCAATACCCTCTTTCCCTTATCATAGACCCTATCGAAAACCTGAAGAGCTTGGATATTTCGTTGAGAATTTTGCAAAAACAAAAAAACCCATTCATGCTGTTTATTTGTTGGAAAGAGTAGAAGCAGATGAAGATATTTACATAACAGTATTGCAGGGTATAGAGAAATATGAAGCCCTTCATTTTAGTAATTTTATTGATTTTTCATTTACCAAGAAGAGACGTTTTCTTTTTTTCTCACAAATGGCAAAGTATCTTCCTGTCTATAAGATTACACTGCCATGGGATTTAAAGAGATTGAATGAAGTCTATTGTATGATTGTGGAACATTCTCAATCATTTGTGGATAAATCATGATATAATTTGAAGAAAAGAATCAAGTGATGAATTTAAATCAAAAAGTAATATTTTCGGAAAATATTTTTGCCCAACTTGTTGATGATGAGATGGTGCTTTTGGATATGGAGAGTGAAAACTACTTTGGACTGGATGAAACAGGTACTTCAATCTGGAATGTTATACAGGAACATGAGCATTTGGAAGAGGCTTTTAATGTCTTGTTAGAATATTATGATGTTGCAGAAGAGATATTGAAAAATGATTTATTTGCTTTTGTGGAAAAGCTGGTAGATAACGGACTTGCAAAGGTGGTGGAAGTGTGAATCTTGCTCAATTACTAGATAAAGAAGAGATGCATTTCTCTACAGAGTGTATTGTAAAACTTGAAAATTTTGCCTCTTTGCTTTATGAGTGGAATCAAATTCATAATCTTACAGGAGCAAAAACAATAGAGGCTATTTATGTAAATATAGTAGATTCCCTCTACCCTTTGACTTTTATCAGGGAGCCAAAAACACTGCTTGATGTAGGAACAGGAGCAGGGTTTCCTGGTTTGATACTTGCCATAGCTTTACCTCAGACTAAAGTAGTTTTGGCAGAGCCTCTGAAAAAACGTGTCTCTTTTTTAAAGTATGCAGCAATTGATTTGGTGCTACCCAATGTACATGTCGAATCAAAAAGAGTAGAGTTTGTTAGTCATGATGCTTTTGATATGATTAGTTCTCGAGCGGTCACCAATACAAAGTTGTTGCTGGATTTAACCAAAGAGATAAGTAATGCTCAGACAGAGTATCTTTTTTATAAAGGTTCTCGTGTTTTTAATGAAATAGAAGATGTGCAACATCAGTTGGATTATGATATAGTACAGAAAAACCAACGTAATTACCTATATATAAAGAGTTAAAAGATGATTTTAAAATTACTTATTTTTGCAATAATTGGAGTATGGATTTATAAACTTTTAGGAGGAAAACTTCCTACTGTTGGTAAAACACCCCAAGAGAAGAGCATAGAAGAGGACACTCTTGTAGAGTGTGAAAAATGCGGTACCTATGTTACGGTAAAAGAGAGTATGATCGTACAGGGAAAGTATTACTGTTCTAAAGAGTGTACCGAATAAATTAATTAAAGGAATAAGATGATAATAATTGGACATCCATGGATAAAAAGTAGTCGTTTTTGTAAAGTATTTTCTATTGAAAATATTAAAGAGTCTTCAGCAGATCAGATTGTTTTGCTTGAACCATTGGTAGATTCTCATAAATATGCTGCATATTGCCAAGAGAATAATATCCCTTTTGCTGTTGTTGTCAATACGCTTGATGATGCACTTTTCTCCAATGCATTGGGTGCAAAGTATATTATCTGTGAAGAGGATGATGCCTTGATGATACAGCCTATTGCACAGGAGTATCTTTTTGATACACGTATTTTGGTACTTATTCACAGTGAAAAAGAGATTAGCAAGATTGCACGTGGTGGTATAGATGGTGTAATATTTGCTGCAGCAATCTATTAAACAGCAATGCTTAATGATATTTTACGTTATAAACTTACCTATGCGATTATTATACTTAATGTAATTGTCTATCTTGTCTTAGCTATTTATAGTCAAAGTATTGTCCAGATGGACTTGCAGGTACTGGTTGACTTGGGTGCTTTATATGGTCCGTTAACTGTGCTAGGAGATGAGTGGTGGAGACTTGGTACGGCTATGTTTTTGCATGGTGGTATGACACATCTACTCATGAATATGTTTTCACTTTACCTCGTAGGTCGTGGTACAGAGATGTACTTTGATACCAAATCTTATATAAGTATCTATATTTTTTCTGGACTAATAGGTGGACTTGTATCTTTATATGTACATCCTGCAAGTGTAGGAGTAGGAGCTTCAGGAGCTATTTTTGGTCTATTTGGTGCATTGGCAGGATTTTTCTTGGCATATAGAGATAAGATAGCAATACACAGTAAAGCTTTTATAAAAGAGTTTTCTATCATTATAGGTATTAACCTTGTGATAGGGGTTTCTATAGAGTCTGTTGATGTTTCTGCACATATAGGTGGACTTGTTGTTGGATTGATAGGTGGGTTTCTTGTCTCAAAAGGGAGGATTTTTTTGCAGATATATTATACTGCTATGGTTATTTGTTCTTTATTGGGAATGGTATATCTCTCAAATCAATATGCAAAGCTATTTATAGATTCATAGGGGTAAGTAGATTTTATCTATAAGCTCTTCATATTCACTCTTGGCATCTGAGTCAATGGTAATTCCACCACCACTTTTATAAGAGAGTGTATTACCCTCTTTTTCTATAAAACGTATCATCACTCCTGAACGTAGTGACTTACCATCAAAGACTCCAAAGACACCTGTGTAGAAGTTACGTTCAAAGTTTTCTACTTCATTGATGATGTTCACTGTGCTCTTTTTAGGCGTACCTGTGATGGAACCAGCAGGGAGTAGGTGTGAAAGAAGAGAACCTATATTGTCTTTCCAATGAGAGGGAAGTTTTGCTGTGATTTTAGAACTTACTTGAAGCAACTCTTTTTTACCTGCTTTTATTTTTTCAACAAAACGAAACTGTTCTACTTTGACGTTTGTGCCTATGATACCCAAATCATTACGCATTAAATCAACTATCATTACATGTTCTGCCATCTCTTTTTCATTGTTTAAGATACGCTCTTTTGCCTGGGGAAGATTCGCATCAATTGTACCTTTCATAGGGTAGGTTGCTATGGTATCACCTTCCATTTCTACAAATCGCTCTGGTGAAAAACAGATAAACTCATCTTTATAGCAGAGTTTAAACTTGGCTCGTGCATAAGTAAATATCTCTTTCATAGAGTAATTTGTCTCTATAGGTGTTTTAAAAGTGAGGTTGAGTAGATAGGTATTGCCTGAACGTATCTGTTCTAGTACTTCATCCAGTGCATTTTTGTAGGTAGAAAAATCTACAGGATTTTTAGAAAGAGTAAAAGCCTTTTCTCTTTTTTTTACAGGATAGTTACGCCAATCCTCAAGTTTATAGTAAATGTCATCATCAAGTGTTTTAAGGGGTTTTGCAAAGATTCTATTTTGGTCGTAGGAGATGATGAAAAGAAAAGGGGTACGAGACTGACCAAGTGTATCAATTTCATTAAAACCATTTTGTTTGTTAAGCCAATGCATCTATTCCCTTGTAGGTCGGGGCGCCCTCACCCCGACGGTTTAATTAAATTAAAAACAGAAGCTTTTTTCTTATGCAAATTGATGTCGGGGTGAGGGCGCCCCGACCTACAGTTATGCATCCAGCAATAGTAATTTCAAAATAGCCATACGCATAAAGACCCCATTTTTAACTTGTGTAAGTACTTTACAGCGAGGGTCTTCTAGCATCTCATCCGAGATATCAATATTTCTCATTACTGGTCCTGGGTGCAGCAGTAAGATATTTCTATCTTTCATACGCTCTTTGGTAATACAGTACTGTTTTGCATAGTCATTATAATCTTCAAAAAGCTCTTTTTCATGACGCTCTAGTTGCGCACGAAGACTCATAATAACATCAACTTTATCCATAACATCTTCTAGGTTTTTGTATTGAGGCAAATCACTCTTTGGCATAAACTGTTCAGGGGCTACAAGAAGCACATTCATGCCCATACGTCTCAAGAGACGTATGCCAGAACTTGCTACCCTTGAGCTTACAATATCACCTACAATGGCAATGGTTTTACCTTTAACATTTTCACCAAAATGTTCTACTATCGTAAAGAGGTCAAGCAGTGCTTGGGTAGGGTGTGCATAGTTACCGGCACCTGCATTGATGACAGGAGTGGTTTGCATATTGGCAAGTATTTGTGGTGTTTCATTTTCTGAGTGACGGACAATGATACCATCAGGTTCCATGGCACAGAGGTTGGCAAAGGTATCTTCTAAAGTCTCCCCTTTCTTTGCTGAACTTCTAGAAGGGTCAAGATGTACCACTGAAGCTCCCAAACGCTTTGCTGCTACTTCGAAAGAGCTACGTGTTCTTGTACTCGCTTCAAAAAAAAGGGTAATGAGCAGTTTGTCATGTAAGAGCTGTGGTGGGCGTTGCGTCTTAAAGCTTTTGGCATCAGTAAGAAGCTGTGCTATTTGTTTGTCTGAAAAGTTATTGGTATCTACGAGGTGCTGCATGGGTATCCTTATTGGAATAATTATGTGATTATAGCCAATAGGTGCTAATAAATCTTTTTAATCCTTTTTCAACACTCCACCATCCCTCAAATACAGCATCATAATAAGGCTGTGTAACCTTTTTAAATTCTTCTTTATCTTCATACAAATTCACACACCAGTCAAAGTCAATGTTTCTGGATTTTAAAGCTTCTATAGAGAGGAGGGTATCGTTGATGCACCCTAAATGACTAGGGGTAACAAGCAGTGTTTTGATATTAAGTTCAGTGATGAGGTCTAGCATAGTGTACTTTTTTGTAATGGGAACGAGTAAGCCTCCTGCTCCTTCTACTAAAAGAATATCACAAAGTTTGGAAAGTGTGTGATACTTTTCAATGAGTTTTTCTATTTGAATGGTGTGTTGGGTATCTGCACAAAAAGGTGCAGCAGGTAGTGTAAATGTATAAGCAGTAATATCTAAAGGTGTTAGGTTTTTGAAGTTTGTATTAACCTTTTGACAAGCTTTTAGTAGTATAGTGGCATCAGGAGCTGTATGGGAGACACCTGTCTCTATGGGTTTGTAAACACCTACCTTTAAACCTTTGGAAGCAAGTACTTCTATGAGTTTAAGCGTGGTGTGTGTTTTGCCTACATTGGTACCTGTAGCGGTGATGAAAAGTGACTGCATACACAATTCCTATACATTTTTTGATACAATTATAGTAGAAATAGATAGATAACAAATTTAAGGATAACGATTGCCAAAGTTTGAAGAAGAATTAGATCTAGCCTTGGAGCTTGAAGAACCACAAATGTTTAAAGTGCTTTTGCATAATGATGACTATACGAGTATGGACTTTGTGGTGGAAATACTTACAGGCATTTTTCATAAAAGCCATGCACAGGCAGAACAGATTATGTTGCAGATACATGAAAAGGGTAAAGCCATCTGTGGTGTGTACAGTTTTGAGATAGCGCAAACCAAAGCACAACAGGTAAAGCAACGAGCAAAACAAAATGAGTTTCCTTTGCTTGCAACCATAGAAGAAGAGTTTTAATATGATTAGTGTAGCACTCAACGATGTATTTAAAGAAGCTGTGACGTATGCAAAAGAGAACAGGCATGAATACCTTACTGTAGAACATCTTTTTTTAGCAATCGTTCGGTCTGTAGCAGGCAAGGAGATTTTTTCTATACTTGATGCGGATATTGCTATGTTTGAAAAAGAGATACAAAAGCATATACATCAGACTATATCTGTACTCAGTGAATCTGTAGAACCTTTTGAAACAGTAGCTTTATCACGGGCAATCAATGAGATGATGATACAGATTCAAAGTTCTGGACGTACGGAAGCAACGATAGGGGATATGATAGCGGCTATCTTTATGCAAGAACATTCGTATGCGGTGTACCTTATGAAAAAAGAGGGTATTGCCCGTGTAGATGTGCTTGAGGTGATTTCTCATCGTTATGATAAACCACAGTTAGACTCAAATGAGGCTAAAGGTGAAGAGACTTTGCTTGAACAGTTTACTATGGAACTTGTGGCATTGGCTAAAACAGGCAAGATAGACCCAGTTGTAGGACGTGTGGATGAGATAGAGCGTGTCATGCAAACCCTTTGTCGTCGTAAGAAAAACAACCCTCTGCTTGTGGGTGAACCTGGGGTTGGTAAAACAGCCATTGCTGAGGGGCTTGCCCTTCGCATCAGTGAAGATGATGTACCTGATATTCTCAAAGGCTCAAGAGTCTATGCCTTGGATATGGGTGCTTTGGTAGCAGGTACGAAGTATAGAGGTGATTTTGAGAAGCGTCTTAAAGGTATCATTAAAGAGCTTTCACAACAAGAAGACGCCATACTATTTATAGATGAGATACATACAATGGTGGGTGCAGGTGCAACAAGTGGAGGAAGCATGGATGCATCTAACTTACTTAAACCGGCTCTTGCTCGTGGTGACTTGAAATGTATCGGTGCAACAACCTACCAAGAGTATAGAAACTTTTTTGACAAAGACAAAGCACTTAGCCGTAGATTTGCAAAAATTGACGTAGAAGAGCCAAGCAGGGAAGATACTTTTACCATACTCAAAGGTATTCAACATAAGTATGAAAACTATCATCATATTCAATTTACAGATGCGGCACTGGAGTCTGCCATTGACCTCTCTGTAAAATATCTTCATGATAGATTTTTACCAGACAAAGCGATGGATATTATTGATGAGGTAGGGGCACATTTTATGCTTAGAGGGCAAAGTGATGTGACAGTAAAGCCTAAAGATATAGAAATGTCAGTGGCTAAGATGATGAAGTTACCTTCTACTGTGATAGGTACAGACGATACCAAGAAGTTGAAAAATTTAGAAAAAGATTTGTCTTCTCATATCATAGGACAAGATGAGGCGATTAAAGCACTCTCAACAGCTATCAAACGCTCTTACGCAGGGCTTAATGGAGAAGATAGACCTATAGGGTCTTTTCTTTTTGTTGGCCCAACAGGGGTAGGTAAGACAGCACTTGCAACACAACTTGCCAAGACCATGCATGTGCATTTTGAGAGACTGGATATGTCTGAGTATATGGAGCCACATACTATCTCTAGACTTGTAGGAGCACCTCCAGGGTATGTTGGGTATGAACAGGGTGGATTACTCACCGAGATGATAAAAAAGCATCCACATACGGTACTGCTTTTAGATGAGATAGAAAAAGCGCATCCTGACATTATGAATATTTTACTTCAGGTGATGGATGGTGCAAAACTGACGGACAATAATGGCGTGGTGAGTGACTTTAAAAATGTGATACTCATTATGACCTCTAACATAGGAACAAAAGAAGCCAATGTCATGGGCTTTGAGAAGGATACATCATCTAAAACAGATAAAGCCTTGGCAGCTTTCTTCTCTCCTGAGTTTAGAAACCGTCTAAGTGGAACAATAGAGTTTAATTCGCTCTCTTTAGAGGTCTTAATGGCTATTGTAGATGGAGAAATGGATAAAGTCAATACACTTTTAGCACCTAAAAAAGTGAAAGTAAAACTGAGTAAAAAAGCCAAAGAGTACCTCGCCAAAGAGGGTTATGATGAACGTTATGGTGCAAGACACATTGCACGTGTGATAGACGAGAAAGTCAAGGAAGCACTCACCGATGAGATACTCTTTGGAAAACTCAAAAAGGGTGGCTTTGTAAAAGTAAGCTTTAAAAATGAGAAATTAGTCTTTGATTTTTCAGGAAAATAGATGGCATCTATGAATGAGGAGGAGAGTTACTGTATACCGCCTTTGAGTAAATATGACTCTAATTTCCCTGACCCGCGTTTATCGTCTGATGAAGGGTTGCTTGCATATGGAGGTAATCTCTCCTCGCATAGACTACTTGCTGCCTACAAAAAAGGAATCTTTCCGTGGTATTCTGAAGGTGATCCTATACTATGGTGGTCACCAAATCCTAGACTGCTGCTTTACCCCAACAAATTTAAACTGCGTAAATCTTTTAGAAGAGTGTTACGTTCTGGAAAATTTACCGTAACTTTTGACAAACATTTTTCCGAGGTTATTGGACATTGTGCAACAGTGTACAGGGAAGGACAGGAGGCATCGTGGATAGTGCCTGAAATTATAGAAGCTTACACAAGACTGCACGAAGAGGGCTTTGGACACTCAGTAGAAGTTCACCACGATGGGAAACTTGTGGGAGGCTTATACGGTATTGCTTTTGGAAAAGCTTTTTTTGGGGAGTCTATGTTCTCTTTGGTTTCAGACGCATCCAAGGTAGCATTTAAAGCACTAAGTGACGTTTTAGGAGACAGAGGTTATGATTTTATAGACTGTCAAATGAAAACAGATCACATGATAGGCTTAGGAGCTGAAGTTGTTGATAGAGATATTTTTCTTGATGCATTGGAAATTGCGATAGAGAAAGCAACTGACTTTGGAAAGTGGCATAAATTAAAATGGGAATACAAGGAATAGAAGATGGTAAATAGAGATATAAGATTCTCTTTGTGGTTGGATTTTGTTGAGAGAGATTATTTGAAAAATGAGTTTTCTTCTTTGATTGAAAAAGGGATTATTAATGGAGCAACATCCAATCCTTCCATCTTTGCAAGTGCTATTACTACTTCACCTGCGTATAAAGAGCAGCTCAAAAGCCTTGAAGGAAAGAGTCCAAAAGAGAAATATGAAGCTCTAGCGGTAGATGATATTCGTACTGCTGCACAGGCATTGCGTAGTTCTTATGATGAAGGGAATGATGGGTATATTTCTATAGAAGTTGATCCTTTCTTATCGAATGATACCCAAGGTACTATTGAGGAAGGCAAGCGTCTTTTTGCTGCCATTGGTGAGCCAAATGTAATGGTGAAAGTACCTGCAACAGAAGCGGGGTATGCTGCCATGACAGAACTTTTATCTAATGGTATTTCTGTCAATGCCACACTTATTTTTTCACCAAAACAAGCACAGAAATGTCTTAAAGCTATGAAAAAAGGTCTGGATGATTTTGAAGCATCTGGTGGCGGGCGTTGTGAAGCAGTGATTTCTGTTTTTGTAAGCCGTTTTGACAGACTGCTTGATAGTGATTTGGAGAAAGAGGGACTTGAAGTTGCAAAAACAGGTATCTATAATGCTGCAAAAATTTACAATCTTGTTGAAACAAACCATACACCATCTATCCGTACACTCTTTGCAAGTACAGGAGTCAAAGGGGATGATTTGGATGCAGATTACTATATGAGAGAACTTTTGGCACCGCACTCTGTCAATACCGCGCCACTTGCTACCATAGAAGCCTATATCACCAACGAAGCATCAGCACCAAAATTACCTATAGATGATGCAGTGATAAATGGATATTTTACAAAACTTTCGGATAATGGTTTTGATATGGATGAAGTGTATAAAACATTATTGGACGATGGACTTGTCGCATTTGAAAAAGCATTTCAAGAGATGCTGGACAGTTTGCAATAACTGATAAAAATAAAGGGATACAATGGAAGAAAAACTTAAACTATATTTAAGAACAATGATTAGCAACAAGGGATCTGACCTTCATATCAAGGCAGGTTCTCAGGTGCGTGTTCGTATTCATGGTGTCTTAAAAGTATTGGGCAAAGAGGCATTGACTCCAGAGATGGTTGAAACACTTGCCAAAGAGATAACTACAGCCGATCAGTATGAAAAACTTCTTGCTGATAGAAATCTTGACTTCTCTTATGTTTTGGGAGATGAAAATAGATTTCGTGTGAATTTTTTCTATCAGATGGATGGACTTTCAGCAGTATTTAGAATTATCCCTGTAGATATTTTATCGTTGGATGATTTAAATCTTCCTCCTGTGATTAAAACATTTACTGAGATACAAAGAGGGCTGGTGCTTGTAACAGGAGTTACAGGTTCGGGTAAATCTACAACACTTGCAGCCATTCTTGATAAAATAAACCGAGAGCAAAAAAAGCATATTATTACCGTAGAAGATCCTGTAGAGTTTGTTCATAAAGACAGGGGATGTCTGATTAACCAAAGAGGAATAGGACAGGATGCCCACTCTTTTTCAGATGCACTTAGGGCAGCATTGAGGGAAGACCCTGATATTATACTTGTAGGGGAGATGAGGGATCTGGAGACAATAGATATTGCATTGCATGCCGCAAATACAGGACACCTGGTTTTCTCTACACTGCATACACTTGATGCCAAAGAGACAATTGACAGAATTGTTGGAATGTTTGGAAATGAAGAGCAAAATCGTATTCGTATGTCTTTGGCATCTGTACTTGAAGGAGTTATTTCCCAAAGACTTATTCCTACAAAACGCGGAGGTAGAGTCGCCTGTATTGAAGTACTTAAAAAGACGGCACGTATTGAACAGCTTATCGCCGAAAACAGAGATGCTGAAATTTTGGATGCACTGTTTGAAGGAAAAGAGATTTATGGAACACAAACATTTGATCAGGCACTGCTGGATATTCTGCGTAAAGGTGAAATTACTGAAGAGACAGCACTTGAATATGCAACAAATCCAGCAGATATGAAACTTAAAATGCAAGGGGTGGGTAAAGGTGCTATTGTGCAAGATGATATCGATGAGAAAGAAGTTGAGGTCTTTTCATTTAAAGAAGATGAAGAGTAGATTAATTTTAATTCGGTATAATTCGCGTCTATTTTACTAAATGCAGCAATGTATTTTGTAGAAAAAAATATAATTTTAAAGGACAGAAATGTTAGAAGGTATCGTTAGAGAGAGTATCGGTAAACGTACTGCAAAAGTACTTAGAAGAGATGGTTATCTAACTGCGAACCTTTACGCAAATGGCGTAGAGAACATTCAAGCTGCGTTTAAACGTGGTGAGTTTGTAAGAGCAGTGAGAAATAAGGAGAGCCTGGCATTTCCAGTTAAAGTAGGTGATACTGAAGCAAATGTAGTCATTCAAGAGTATCAACTACACCCAGTACATGGTGAAGTGGTACATGTAGATTTAAGAATTACTGTACCTGGACAAGTGACAAACTTCCTTGTACCGGTAGTTACACACGGAACACCAGTTGGACTTAAAAACAAAGGTGTACTTGTTATGTCTAAAAAAAGAATCAAAGTAAGAGGTGCTATTGAAGATATGCCTGCGAAATTTGATCTTGATGTTGAGCCACTACAAAGAGATGATTCAATTCTTGTAAGAGATGTTGAAGTACCTGCAAACTGTAGATTGATGGACAGACCAGATGTTGCTATCTGTGGTGTAATCAAATCTAAATAAGACAGCATGACACTCTTTGTAGGTCTAGGTAATCCAGGATCACAATACGAAGATACACGTCATAATATTGGCTTTAAGGTTATTGACAAATTGGTTGATGACTTTAATGCCAGAGATATATCTAAAACTTCTTTTCATGGTAAACTTTACCGTTATACAAATTCACTTTTTTTAAAACCTACTACCTTTATGAATCTTTCTGGAAAGTCAGTACTTCCTGTTAAACAGTTTTTTAAAGTAGAATTAGAAGATATTATTGTAATTCATGATGATATTGATTTGCCTTTTGGTGCAGTGCGTTTTAAAAGAGGTGGTGGTCATGGTGGACACAACGGACTCAAGTCTATTGATGCGGCTATTACTAAAGAGTATTTGCGTGTACGTGTAGGGGTAGGTAAACCAGAGTATAAATCACAGGTAGCAGATTATGTATTGCATCCGTTTTCCAAAGAAGAATCAGCAACGCTTGATAGGCTTATTGCTCATGTTGCCAAAGCCTGTACTCATCTTAATCAAGATACATTAAATGAAGTAAAATCAAAATATAGTTTAAAATCTATTGTAGGACTCATAGAATGAGTTTTGTAAATCCAAAACGATACTTTTTCTATCTTGCCAAACTCTATCTTAAAAATATTATAGTTATTTTATTTGGTATATCGTTTGCTTTTGCTGCAATAGACTATTTTCAGCATGTACAAAAGCTGGATGTTTCTGGAAACTATAAAATTCTTTATATTTTTTATATGTGGCAGGAAGCTTTGGGGTTGCTATATCCTTTGTCATTGGTTTTTGCATTGATTTTGACAAAACTTACATTGGTTAAAGAAAATACCATGGCAGCCTTTCATGCTTTTGGGTATGATAAAAAGAGATTATTTTTACCTTTAATAAGTGTTGCATCACTTGTTTATGGGATTTTTTTATTTTTGAATACGACAAGTTTTTCCTATGCTAAAGAGAAAGCTGATTTTTTGTTAAAAAATGAATTGAATGCCTATAGTGTCAATAATCTTTTTTTTAAATACAATGATACATTTGTCTATATTCATACGTTGGATCCTATAGAGAAAAAAATTAAAGATATTACTATTTTTAAAGTTAAAGGGCATCAGGTACGTTATACTATTAATGCTCCCTATGCCTATTTTGATGGAAAGAAATGGGATGCCTATCATGCTGTATTGAAGACACATATTTATAAAAATGGAACCCTGAATCATTATACGATAGAGCATAAAAAGAAGATTAGCACTTTAAGGGGATATAAGCCTAAAATTATTGAATCTTTATATGAAGGTAAAACACTCAATATTATTGATGCCTACCATACATGGAAACTGCTTAGCAAGCAGCAGCTTAATTCTGATAAAATCAGAGCAGTTTTTTATAATAAAGTAGTAGAGCCTCTCTTTGCTTTGGCACTCTTGCTTATACTCTTTTTCAAGTTGCCTTTTCATGCACGTATGATGAATGTTAGTGTAATTGTTGCACTCTCTTTAGGGGTAACCTTTGCTATATGGGGCATCTTATTTGGATTAAATCAGATAGGAGCCAATGGGGTACTTATTCCAGAGTTGACTACACTGTTTCCTATTGTTCTACTTTGGATATATGCTTTGTATATTTATCAGACAGAACAATAAATACACTAAGTAATCAGCTTCTTTAGAGGAGGTTATAGCGATATTTCTGTGCTTTAATGCGGGAGAGATTCTTTTGGTATAGCTTCGCTTGCATTTCCTATCATTTTTTAATCACTTTTTAGATAAAATCACCTTAAAATAGACTCATAATATGAGTAAAACAGTAGGATAAAGAGATGAATATAGATATGAAAGCATTGGTAGAGAAATATGGTACACCGTTGTATATGTATGACTTTGATTATATTGAAAACAGATACACTGTACTTAAAGATGCTTTTGCTGGAAAAAAATCAATTATCAATTATGCCGTAAAAGCAAACTCCAATCTTTCGGTAGTTGCACACTTGGCAAAACTGGGAGCTGGAGCAGATTGTGTAAGTATAGGTGAAGTCAATCGTGCATTGACAGCAGGTGTGGATAAATATAAAATTATCTTTTCTGGGGTAGGAAAACGTGATGATGAGATACGTGAAGCGTTGCAAAAAGATATTTTGATGCTCAATCTTGAGAGTGAGGCTGAGATGAAGCGTGTGGAGACAGTTGCAAAAGAACTTGGCAAAGAGGCACGTATCTCCATTCGTGTCAATCCAAATATTGATCCTCAAACCCACCCATACATTTCAACGGGATTACATGAAAATAAATTTGGTGTTGAAATAGACATGGCAAAACGTATGTATATCTATGCAAATAAATCAGAATTTTTGAATCCTGTAGGGATTCACTTTCATATAGGTTCGCAATTGACTAAGTTGGATCCTATCCGTGAGTCTGCACAGATTGTAGCAGATTTGGTACGTTCACTTAAAGCGATTAAAATTGATATTAAATTCTTTGATGTAGGGGGTGGTATTGGTGTAGTGTATGATGATGAAGAGACAATCTCTGCAACGGACTATACGCAAGCTATTTTTAGTGCTACCAAAGGATTGGATGTGACGTTGCTTTGTGAACCAGGACGTTATATGGTAGCCAATGCAGGAGCATTTTTTACGAAAGTACTTTACGAAAAAGATAATGGTAGTAAACGTTTTGTTATTGTAGATGGTGCGATGAATGATTTGATAAGACCAAGTCTCTACAATGCCTATCACAAGATAGAAGCAGTAGGGGTAGAGGGAGAGAAGTTACCTGCAGATGTGGTAGGACCTGTGTGTGAGAGCGGGGATTTTTTTGGAAAAGATATACCGCTTCCGCCTTTAACTCATAATGATCTTATTGTTGTTCATTCAGCAGGTGCATATGGGTTTACCATGGCATCAAATTACAATACCCGTTCAAAACCAGCAGAAGTAGCACTGCAAGGGGGGAAAGACAGACTTATTCGAAAACGTGAAACCTACGATGATCAGGTTAGATTAGAGTTGGCATATTTACAACAGTAAAGGAACCCTTATGACTTTAGATGAGTTAAGATTAAAAATAGATAGCCTTGATGATACCCTTTTAAAGCTCTATAATGAACGTATGGAGTTGGTGTATCAGGTAGGAGAATTAAAACATACTACAGGTGCGCCTATCTATCGTCCTGAGCGTGAGCAGGCTATTTTGAATCGTCTTAAGCACCGTAACAGAGAGCTTGAAGGAAAGTTGACAGACAGTGCAATTGATGCACTCTTTTTAGAGATGTTTGCTGTAGCACGTAATCTTGAACTTCCTGAAGGTGTAGCTTTTTTGGGTCCAGAAGCAAGTTTCACCCATCAGGCTGCAGAGAGTAAGTTTGGAGCAATGTCCACCTATATTCCCATGGCATCTATACAGAGTATTTTTCGTGAAGTGGATAAGGGTACAGCTAAATTTGGCGTAATACCGATTGAAAACTCCTCCAATGGTATTGTAAGTGATACAATTAACTGTCTAGATGAGTATCATTTGAAGATTATCGCGGAGGTAATGATAGATGTACATTTTGCTTTTGCAACATTGAGTGAAGATATAAAGCAGATTACCAAAATTTACTCGAAAGATATTGCATTTGGGCAGTGTCGTCTTTTCTTGCATGATTTAGGATTGGATAATGTAGAGTTGGTCCCTGTAGAATCTACAGCAAAAGCGGCAAAACTTGCAGCAAAAGATAAAAATTCAGCGGCACTGTGTCCTGCAATCGCAGCAAAACTCTATCAGTTGCCAATACGCTTTAATAATATTGAGGATAATACAAATAACAGAACACGTTTTTTTGTAATCAGTAATTTTGAAAATGCACCTTCAGGAGATGATAAAACATCTTTGCTTGTCAGACTCTCAAACAGACCGGGGTCACTGGTTGATTTTTTAAATTATTTTGAAGAAGCAGGTATTAATTTAACAAAGATTAAATCTCATATTGTTGAGGGAGAATCTATCTTTTTTATTGAGTTTCATGGTCATAAAGATGATGCAAATGTCAAACAGATTTTACAGAAGCTAAACAATGAGATTAAGGTATTGGGTTCATATGTACGTGAAACTGATGATGTATGATAAAGTTAAAAATTAAAAAGTAGAAATAAGATGAAATATAATAAAGTTTTGGAAACCATAAAGACGTATGAAGCAGGTAAACCCATAGAGCTTGTAGTCCGTGAATTTGGCATTGATGCAGAAGATGTAGTCAAGCTGGCATCCAATGAAAATCCTATAGGAACAAGTCCTGTTGTAAAACAAACTATTATAGAGAATGCTGATAAGGCACATCTTTATCCTGATGACTCTATGTTTGAACTCAAGGCTGCCTTGGCATCAAAATATGTAGTGAATGAAAACAATATTATTATTGGTGCAGGTTCAGATCAGGTATTGGAGTTTATCTCTCGTGCCGTACTTAATGAAAATGCTTCGGTATTAATGTCGGCAGTAACCTTTGCAATGTATGAAATCTATGCAAAGCAGATGGGTGCAAAGATATACAAAACAGCAAGTTATGAACATAAATATGATGAGTTTATGGAAGCTTACCGTATGCACAAACCAAAAATAATCTATCTTTGTACACCTAATAACCCTACAGGTGATGCAACAACCAAAGATGAAGTACTTAAAATTATCAATGCGGTAGATAAGGAGACATTAATCGTGGTTGACGGTGCATATATGGAGTATGCCGCAGCCAAAGATAAGAAATATGCCATAGAGCCAAATGAGTTAATCGGTTTTGAAAATGTGATTTATCTGGGTACTTTCTCCAAGGCTTATGGGCTTGGCGGTATGCGTGTTGGGTATGGTATTGCTAACAGCGAGATGATAGAGCAACTTTATAAAATGAGACCTCCGTTTAATATCTCTACGCTTTCATTGGCTGCTGCAATAGCTGCTTGTAAAGATGAGACTTTTGTAGCGGAGTCTATTGTTTTACACCAAGAACAGATACAACGTTATGAAGCTTTTGCCAAAGAGAACGGATTTGCGTACATTGAGAGTTATACAAACTTTATTACTTATCTATTTTCTGATGATATGGATTCAACAAAAATAGCAGATGAATTGCTTAAACGAGGTGTTATTATCCGAAATCTTTCCTCTTACGGGATGAATGCTATGCGTATTACTGTAGGTACAGCCAAACAGAATGATATATTCTTTAAACATTTTTTGGAAGTTATCGCTTGAAAAAAACAGTTGTCCTCAAAGCATCTAAAGTAGAAATAACACCTTTTGTGCCAGATGACTTTATTGATGTTAAGCAGAGGTATGGCACTATGGCTAAAATTACAAAAAAAGCCCTAAAACATTTAGCGGATGATTTAGGACTTTTATATGATGAAAAACAGATTGGTTTTGCAAAAAAACTGATAACAGCATATTTAGAAAGACAGGTAAAATCATGAACATAAAAGCACGTTCTATTGAAGAGTTGAATACCCTTGCAGAAGAGATTAGACAAAAGATACTTGAGACTGTAAGTAAAAATGGTGGACATCTCTCTTCAACAATGGGTGCTACAGACTTGATTGTTGCGATGCATAAAGTATTTGATGTGGAAAAAGATCCTTTTATTTTTGATGTAAGTCATCAAGCCTATGCGCATAAACTTTTGACTGGACGTTGGGGAACATTTCATACTTTGCGTCAGTTTGATGGTCTTTGTGGATATACCAAACCCAGTGAATCTAAATATGACTACTATGTTGCAGGACACAGTTCAACCTCTATCTCTTTGGCTGTTGGAGCAGCTAAAGCCATAGCTCTTAAAAAAGAAGATAGAGTCCCTGTAGCATTTATTGGTGATGGTAGCATGAGTGCAGGAATGGTCTATGAAGCACTCAATGAGCTGGGAGACAGAAAATATCCAGTAGTGATTATTTTGAATGATAATGAGATGAGTATTGCTAAACCAATAGGTTCTATTTCAAAACTACTTTCGCAGACAATGGCCAGTCCCTTTTATCAAAAGTTTAAAACAAAAGTTGAAAAAATTGTAGATATGATGCCTGAAGGTACAAGTTACATGGCTAAACGTGTAGAGGAGTCATTTAAGCTTATTACTCCTGGCATACTTTTTGAAGAGATGGGAATAGAGTACATTGGACCTGTAAATGGTCATGATATTGCTACGTTGATTGAGACGATGCAAGTAGCAAAAAGTTTGGGAAAACCTGTAATTATACATGCTCAGACTACCAAAGGGAAAGGGTATGAAATAGCAGAAGGTCCAAAGGAACATTGGCATGGGGTAAGTGCATTTGATTTGAAGACAGGTATGTCACCCAAAAAAGATGGTGCCAAATCAGCAACGGCTATTTTTTCTGAAACTTTGGTTGAAATGGCGGAAAAAGATGACAAAATTGTTGGTGTTACTGCGGCCATGCCAAGTGGAACGGGAATGTCTGCGGTGATGGAAAAATATCCGGAACGTTTTTGGGATGTAGCCATTGCAGAACAGCATGCAGTTACTTCTATGGGACCTTTGGCGAAGGAAGGATTTAAACCATTTTGTACGATTTATTCTACTTTCTTACAGCGTGGGTTTGATCAGGTAGTTCATGATATAGCTTTGATGGATTTGGGAGTAGCTTTTGCCTTGGATAGAGCAGGTATTGTAGGTGAAGATGGTGAGACACACCAAGGTGCATTTGATATCTCTTACTTAAGAGGTATTCCCAATATGACACTTTTGGCTCCCTATAATGAAACAACTATGAAACTCTGTATGGAATTTGCAAAAGAGTACACGCATCCTTGTGCTTTTAGATACCCAAGAGGTGCCTTTTTGGCAGAGGATTGTGAAAGTCCAGCGTATGAACTAGGCAAATCTGTTCTGCTTCAAGAGGGTGATGAGATACTTTTTGTTGGGTATGGTAACGGAGTTGGACGCGCACAAAAGGTAGCGGAACTTCTTGAAGTTAAAGTAGCTATTTTGGATTTGCGTTTTGTAAAACCTTTAGATGAAGAGATGCTTCTTGTCCTTTCTCAAAAATATAAAAAATGGTATATTTTTTCAGATTCTGTAAAAATGGGTGGGGTAGGTTCGGCTATTTTGGAATGTTTGAGTAAAAATGAGATACAAGATATTTTATTAACCTCATTTGAGTATGATGATGCTTTTATTACCCATGGTAATACGAAGTTGGTTGAGGAGAGTTTGGGACTTTTGCCTGAACAATTGGCAAAGAAAATATTGTAGGGTGTGATTGTTATGGCACCAATGAAATTTACATCAATAATAAATTGGATATGATAGCAATTGTCCCCCCCCTACAGAATTTAAAAAAACATCTTAAGAGATGTTTTTTTAAGTTCAGTGACAGTGAACAAAATAACAAAGGATTTAAAAATGGCTAACGAATACATTTTTACAAGTGAATCGGTAACCGAGGGTCATCCAGATAAAATGGCTGATCAGATCTCAGATGCTATACTCGATTATATCATCGAACGAGATCCACAAGCCAGAGTGGCTTGTGAGACGTTAGTGAGCAATGGTTTTTGTGTTATCGCAGGAGAACTAAAAACAACAGCATATGCACCAATGCAAGAGATTGCAAGAGCGGTGATCAAAGAGATAGGCTATACAGATGCACAGTTTGGATTTGATTACCGTAGTGCAGGGGTACTTAATGGGGTAGGTGAACAGAGTCCTGATATCAATCAAGGTGTAGATAAAAGCTGTGGTGAAATTGGTGCAGGCGACCAGGGACTTATGTTTGGTTACGCCTGTAAAGAGACACCAGAACTTATGCCTTTACCTATCTCTTTAGCACATAAAATTACTGCAAAATTAGCAGAAGTTCGTAAAAATGGTACTGTCCCGTTTTTACGCCCAGATGGTAAAGCACAGGTTTCTGTTAAATATGTAGATGGTAAACCTGTTGCAATTGATACGATTGTTGTTTCTACACAGCATCATGATAATGTCAGTTTGGAACAGGTGCAAAAAGCAGTTCTTGAAGAGGTTATTAAAGCGGTAATTCCTGAGGAACTGATGAATGATGAAATCACATATCATATCAATCCGACTGGACGTTTCGTGATTGGTGGACCTCAGGGAGATGCTGGGCTAACTGGAAGAAAGATTATTGTAGATACCTATGGTGGTTCTTGCCCTCATGGAGGAGGAGCATTCTCTGGTAAAGATCCTACAAAAGTAGATCGTTCCGCTGCTTATGCTGCAAGATATGTAGCTAAAAACCTAGTAGCAGCAGGTGTATGTGAAAGGGCAACTCTTCAAATAGCTTATGCCATTGGTGTGGCTAAACCAGTTTCTATTTATGTAGATACACATGGTACAGCACATGTAGATGAAGCAAAAATTATTGCATGTGTCTCTGAACTGTTTGACCTTACACCAAAAGGTATTATGGAAGAGTTGGATTTACTTAGACCTATCTATAGAAAAACAGCAGCTTACGGACATTTTGGTCGTGAAGATAAAGATTTTAGCTGGGAAAAAACATCAAGAGTAGAAGATATTAGAAATTATCTTGGATTTTAATTGTGTAAAAAGAGATTTGCTCTTTTTTGGTATATAAATTTTATAGTTTTTAAAGTATTTTTTAAAAATCTTTAGCTATAGTTTGTATATCTTAATTATAAAGGAATGAATATGGCAGTAATTATTGGTGATATTTGTATCAACTGTGCAGCTTGTATTGACGAATGTCCAGTAGAAGCAATTGTAGATGAAGATGATAACCCAACGGGTGAGGAGTACTACTATGTATGTCCAGATAAATGTGTTGAGTGTGTAGATCACTTTGATACTCCTGCATGTGCAGAAGCGTGTCCAACAGAGGGTTGTATTACTTGGGATATGCCTTTTACAGCAGATTATAAAGATCACTTTGCTGGTGAAAATTATCTTGATGGTAAAGGTTACGGTATCGAAGATGCTGATGCTGAAATGCCATTTAGAGATGATATTTCTACAGAAGACAGAACTAACAGAACACCTGTGATTGAAGACTAATTTCGGTCTTTCAATAAGCTTACCGCTTGGTAAGCTTATTTATTCTAAAACCCCCACTAAAATTTTAAACTCAATTTAAAATATTTTTCGATATAATCCCGCTCAAATGCTCTCCTTACAATAGATTTGGAAGTAAATAATCGTTCAGGAAAAAAGATGGAACAAACATTATCAATCATCAAACCAGATGCAGTAGCAAAAAACGTTGTAGGTCAAATTTTGGCTAGATTTGAAACAGCAGGTCTTAGAATTGCTGCAACTAAAAAAATTCAATTAAGTCAAGCAGATGCAGAAGCATTTTATGCTATTCATGCTGAGAGACCTTTCTTTAAAGACTTGGTAGAGTTTATGATTTCTGGTCCTGTTGTTGTAACAGTGCTTGAAGGGGAAAATGCAATGCAAAAAAACAGAGATCTTATGGGTGCTACTAACCCTGCTGAAGCAGAAGCTGGTACAATTAGAGCTGATTTTGCAGAGAGTATCGATGCGAATGCCGTACATGGTTCTGACTCTGTTGAAAATGCAATTAATGAAATTAATTTCTTTTTTGCACAAAGAGAGATTAACTAATACAATTTAAGGAGTTATTCCTTATGATAATTGTATTTGATAAGGTAAGTTCTACTGCAAAACCCATTGAAGTCTCATTTGAGGGGATTTTGCTAAAAGGAACTTTGAAAAAAAGTGGTTATCATCAGATAACTTTAGATGCAGTATTAAGTGGTAGTCTTGAACTTGATTGTGACAGATGTGGTGACACATATGATTATGCAATGGATTCAAAGCTGATACTTAGATTGAGCGATTTGCTTTCTGAAGATAAAGATGATTTGGATATAATTGAGTTTTTAGATGGCAAAATTGATATTTTGTACATATTAGAGAGCGAAATTAATGCACTTAAAGGTAGTTATCACTATTGTGAAAAATGCAATAACAGTGATAAAGCGTTTGAGATAGAATATTAGCTTTCTACAGTGTAAGCTGAAGATTCGGTAAAATAAGAAATTAATACAAGAAGGATATAACATGGCAGTACCTAAGAGACGTGTGAGTCACACAAGATCAGCAAAAAGAAGAACACATTACAAATTGACATTACCAATGCCCGTAAAAGATGCAGACGGGACATGGAGAATGCCTCACCATATGAATATGACTACTGGTGAGTACAAAACAACAAAAGCGTAATTGATGATACGCATCGCAATTGACGCAATGGGTGGGGACTTTGGTCCTGAACCTATTATAGAAGGTGTAATTCAAGCACTGGATGAAAAGAATTTTTTGCCTATTCTTGTAGGTGATAAAGAACAAATTTTAGAATATCTCCCACAATATTATATTAATAAAGTCGAGTTTGAACAATCTTCGGATGTTATCGCTATGGAAGATGCTGCTACAGATGCATTGAAGCGTAAAGATTCTTCTATTTACAAGGCAGTAGAGTTAGTGCGAGAGAGAAGAGCTGATGCTGTACTTTCTGCTGGACACTCAGGTGCCACAATGACAGCTTCTACTCTTCGTATAGGAAGACTTCATGGGATTAAAAAACCAGCACTTGCAACACTGATGCCAAGCATTACAAAAGATAAAACATTGGTGCTTGATGTAGGTTCTGTGACTGACTGTAAGCCTGAAAATCTTTTTCAGTTTGGAGCCATGGGTGAAGCGTATGCTAAAAAAATCCTGAAGATTAAACATCCAAAAGTAGGACTTTTGGCAAATGGAAGTGAAGATTCCAAAGGGAATGAGCTTACCAAGGCAACTTTCCCATTATTGAAAGCTTTAGATGGTTTCGTTGGTAATGTTGAAGGAAAAGATATTTTCAACGGGAAAGTAAATGTGGTGGTTTGTGACGGATTTACAGGAAATATCTTACTAAAAACTTCAGAAGGTGTGGTTTCTACAGTATTTGGTCTAATGAAACAGCATATACGCAAGTCGTTACCTGCAAAAATAGGTGCACTTATGATGAAGAAAAAAGTATTTGGAAATATGAAAAAGCAAGTAGATAAAGATGAGTATGGTGGTGCTCCATTGCTTGGTCTTAAGGGCTGTGCTATTATTTCACATGGGGCATCAAGTCCAAAAGCTATTAAAAATGCAGTTTTTCAAGCACTTTCCTATGTAGAATCAGATGTTAATACATCTATTGAAGCAATTTTGGAAAAAAACGAATAATTATCTTGCAGGAAAGGGAACAAGTCGTGGCTTGCTTCTCTTTTTCTCTCTTATTTTAGAAGTTCCCTATTAAATTTATGGTAAAATAAATCCAATAATGTCTTAAGGATAACTATGTCACAAATTTATGCTTCATTTAAATCTATAGGTGCTTATGTACCTGAGAAGATTCTAAGTAATGAGGATCTTGAAAAAATGGTAGATACGACGGATGAATGGATATTGAAACGAACAGGTATTAAAGAGCGTCATATAGCAGCAGAGAATGAAGCAACAAGCGATATGGGTGTCAAGGCGTCAGAATTGGCGATAGAACGCTCTGGTATTGCCAAAGAAGAGATAGATTTGGTGCTATGTGCTACTGTTACACCTGATTATTTCAATATGCCTTCAACTGCATGTCTTATCTCTGATAAGTTGGGTATTAAAAATGTACAGGCTTTTGATATCTCTGCAGCATGTAGCGGATTTGTCTATTTGCTTACATTAGCCAAAGCATTCATTGAATCTGGTATGAAAAAAAATATATTGATTATAGGAGCAGAGAAGTTCTCTTCTATTGTGGATTATACCGATAGAAGTACCTGTATTCTATTTGGTGATGGTGCCGGTGCAGCTTTGATAACTGCCACAGAAAATAAGGAAGAAGCTTTTGTAGATGTTCATGCAAGTGCAGATGGTTCGTATGCTGATTTTCTTGTGACACCAGCACCTGGTAGTGTAAATCCTGTAAGTCAAAAAGTGATAGATGAAGGCTTGCAGTATGTACAGATGAAAGGTAATGAGACCTTTAAGCTTGCAGTTAAAACCTTGACAAAAGATGTAAAAGAGATACTCGCTAAAAATGAGATAGATGCCAGTGAAATTCCACATTTTATTCCTCATCAGGCAAACTACCGTATTATTAAGGCTGTAGGTGATGCTTTGAAAATGACAGAAGAGCAAGTGGTTGTTACTGTAGGAAAATATGGAAATACTTCTGCTGCTTCTATACCAATGGCGATTAATGATATTTGGGAGTCAGGTAGGCTTCAGTATGGTGAATTGATGCTACTTGATACATTTGGCGGGGGATTGACCTGGGCATCTGCTTTACTTCCTTTTGCGGGTAAAGCAAAATAAATTTAATGAATATTCATGGTGCGATGGCAATCGCCCCCTACAGGTGATAAAATGAGAATTGCTTTTATCGGTGATATTGTAGGTAAACCTGGTCGCTTAATGTTAAAGCGGCATCTTAAAAGACTTCAACAAGAACACTGTATTGATTTTACAATAGCCAACTATGAAAATGCCTCACATGGTTTTGGATTGACTGAAAAAAACTGTGTAGAACTTCTTGGATATGGGGTAGATATGATGACAGGAGGGAACCACTCTTTTGATAAAAAAGAGATTTTTGGGATGTTTGATAGATATCCTCTTATTCGTCCTATCAATTACCCTAAAGAGACAGTAGGGGAAGGTCTATACCGTACAACACTTTTAGGATATGAACTGGCCATTATCAACCTTATGGGACACTATACTATGCCTATGGTTGACAACCCTTTTACGATGATAGTAGAAGAGGTTAAAAAGCTTAAAGCACAAAATATAAAACATATCATTATAGACATGCATGCGGAAGCAAGCTCTGAAAAAAATGCTTTACGTCAAATATTAAAAAATGATATCTCCGCAATATTTGGCACACATACACATATCGCCACAGATGATTTGCAAGTAGTAGAGGGATGTTGTTATGTGACTGATGTAGGGCTTACAGGGTGTCGTGATGGTATTATTGGTATGAAAGATGATGTGCCTATCCGAAGATTTCTTACAGGACTTGGTGGTCATTTTGATGTACCTAATGAGTGTAAGACTATTTTTCAAATGGTGGTATTTGAGTTAGATGAAGAAGGGCGTTGTGTTGAGGCTGAGAAGATAAAGATATATGATCAGAAGCCTAAGATTGTAACCAAAGCGTGGATGGATTAGGTATTTTTCTTAATTCTGACTTTTTTCGGATCAAAAAGTTCTATGGCAGCTTTTATCATAGGTTCTTGAAGTAGGGCTGAAGGGTCTTTCTCTTTTGTAGCTTCTGTCTCTCCTGCTTCAGGTGAGATACATGAACTTTTCATCTCTAACTCTTCTATCATGGAACTGCTGTTGGCATCTGAGTGTGGGGTGTTGAGAGGCCTAGATACCAATTTGTCTGTTTGGGTTACTGAGCTTTTTGAAACGGTAGAAGGTGTTAATGTATCAACTACTTTTTTTTTAGTTATATTTATAATTTTTGTCTCATATCCAAAAAGGTCTTTTACAAACATATTGATAAGTCCCCAGTGTTTGATGAGCATTTTTTTGTCATCACCATCTGCTTGTGAACCCCATGTGAGTTTGTTGTTTTCAAAACTTTCAAAGGCAATATTATGTTCAAAACAGCTACCTAAATCATAGTCTCTGTCATAAATCTTTTTAACGAGAGCATCAAATATTTTTTGATGGGGATTGATTTGTTTTGCAATAGGTGTATCAGGTACGCTATCTTTTTTAGATGACTCAACAGAACATTCTTGTGTAGCTTTGGATTCAGGTATAATCTCAGTAGCTTCGCTATTTTCTGTAGTTACAGGGGAAGGTGTTTCTTGTAGAGGAACAATATTTTCTTTGGTTATAGGACTTTTTGCTGTAGTATCAATATTTTTGCTTGTTGAAGGTTGTGCTATTGGAAGTGTTGCATCTATCTCATCTTGTGTAATAGTAATAACTTCAGAAGAAGCAGAAACCTCAGGCGCAGCGGAGGTAACCATAATTTCAGAAACTTCTATCCCTTTGAGTTCATTTTCAAGACCACGTATCATGGTGTCTATCTCTTTAATTTGTAACGACTCTATCATTTTAAAGAGTGCCAAAGAGAGAACAAATTCTCCATCACTTCCTAATGCAAGTAAAGATTTTGACTCTGCAATCACCCTGAAAAAGCGTTCAATAATCATTGGACTGAGTTTTCCTTGATTTGAGAGAAGTATCTCTTTGAGGTAGAGTGTCAGTTCATCAAGAATCATTTCTGCTTCATAGTCACGTGCCATGCTGATGAAGCTTAAAACTTTTCCCGTATCTTTAGACATAATATTGTGGAGCAAAGCCTCTAAGTGGCTAGGTTCAATAATACCAAGCATACCGGTTACGGTAGCTACATCTACAAAGTTTTTAGAGTAGACTATAGCCTGATCTGTCAGAGTGAGGGAGTCTCTTAGACTTCCTGCTCCCGAACGTGCAATAATGTCTAGAGCCTCTTTTTCATAGCCTATATTCTCAAGGTCTAAAATATGTTCCAAATGTTTAAGTATAAGATTTTGTGGTATCTTTTTGAATCTAAAATGCTGTGTTCTTGAGAGAATGGTTGCAGGCAGTTTTAGTGGGTCAGTTGTTGCTAAAATAAACTTAACAAAATCGGGTGGTTCCTCCAGTGTTTTAAGCAGGGCATTAAAGGCTTGGTTTGTCAACATATGAACTTCATCGATGATGAAGATTTTGTAACGTGCTGAGCTTGGTTTGTATTTGGTATGCTCTATGAGATCTTTAATATCATCAATGCCGCGATTGCTTGCCGCATCCATCTCAATAATATCCATATGAGAGTTCTCTGCTGCCATTTTACAATGGGTACATATGCCACACGGATGAGAAGTTGCACCTTTTTCACACAAGAGTGCTTTGGCAAAGATACGGGCAGTAGATGTTTTACCTGAACCCCTAAGCCCTGAGAAAAGGTAGGCATGAGAGAGTCTGTTGCTATCTAGTGCAAGCGATAAGGTTTGTGAGACTGCTTCTTGACCTATGAGGTCATCAAAAGTGGCAGGTCTGTATTTTCTTGCTAAAGCTAAAGACAAAGAAACTCCTAAAATTTTTGTACCAATATTGTAGTAGATTTTTACTTTTGGTTGGTATAATTTACGAAAACAAAAGGCATAAAATGAGAATGGATGATGAGCGTGAAAGCAGGAATGTAGAGGATAGACGATATCGTTCTATTCGTAGGGGAGGGGGGTTGCCTTCTATGGGAACCATGATGATGTTATGGCCTATTTTAAAGCCATTGCTTCGTTCAAAGTTTGGAATGATGATAATTGGTGCAGGGGTTGTGGCTTTTATGATGGGCTATAATCCATTGGCACTGCTTGGAGTACATGGAGGTACTGTTTCTCGTCCTGTAAATAAAGTAAAAGATGAAAAAGAGGCACGATTTATTAAAAAAGTTCTGGCAAGTACAGAAGATGTATGGAAAAAACACCTACGAGGCTACAGGGAACCAGTCATGGTGCTATATAGAGGGAGTACACGATCAGGATGCGGACATGCTTCTGCACAGATGGGACCTTTTTACTGTCCTGCTGATCAGAAAGTTTATCTTGACTTGGGATTCTTTGATGAATTGGCACACAAGCATGGTGCTCCAGGTGACTTTGCACAAGCCTATGTCCTTGCACATGAGATAGGGCATCATATACAAAATCTTCAAGGTACGCTTACACAGGTACAAAAAGCAAAACAGCGTTGGGGTGGAAATTCTAAAAAAGCCAATGCACTTCAAGTTAAAGTAGAACTTCAGGCAGACTGTTATGCCGGTGCATGGGCAAATTTGGCACATAAAGAGTTTAATATTCTTGAAGCGGGTGATGTTGAGGAGGCACTAAGAGCAGCAAGTTCCATAGGTGATGATACTTTACAGAAAAAAGCAGGAGGGGTTGTACGTCCTGATGCTTTTACCCATGGAAGTTCACGACAGCGTTTGGAGTGGTTTAGACGTGGATTGAAAACAGGGGATATTCGTCAGTGTAATACGTTTTAAAATATAATCATTAAAGGTGCGTTGGCAAACGCACTCTACAGAAGCATCTAACCCCATCTTCGATATAATCCTTTCAATTAAATAATCATAATAAAAGTGAGATAATAATGAGTTACAATCCAAGTGAGATTGAAGCCAAGTGGCAAAAAATTTGGGATAAGGAGAAGGCTTTTGAGCCAGATGATGCGTTAACAAGAAAGAAAAAATATATCCTTTCTATGTTCCCTTTCCCCTCTGGACGTTTACATATGGGACATGTAAGAAATTATGCCATTGGTGATGCATTTGCACGTTACTATAGAAAACAAGACTTTAATGTATTGCACCCTATTGGCTGGGATGCTTTTGGTATGCCTGCTGAGAATGCTGCTATTAAACATGGTAGACACCCCAAAGACTGGACATACTCTAACATAGACTACATGAGAAAAGAGCTTAATGCACTGGGTCTTAGCTTCTCTAAAACACGTGAGTTTGCTACCTGTGATGAGCTCTATACGAAGTGGGAACAAGAGTTCATCATTAAGATGTTTGAAGAGGGGTTACTTTATCGTGAGAGTACCACCGTTAACTGGTGTGAAGACTGTCATACCGTTCTTGCCAATGAACAGGTGGAAGAGGGGTGCTGTTGGCGTTGTGACAACCCTGTAGAGCTTAAAGAGATGCCTGGGTATTACCTTGACATTATTAAGTATGCAGATGATTTATTGGGTGACTTAAAGCAGCTTGAGGGGAAATGGCCAAACCAAGTACTTACGATGCAGGAAAACTGGATAGGAAAGTCTCAAGGTTTGGAGTTTGAATTTGAATTAAGTGAGAGCTCTAAGGCGAAACTTGGTGGAAACTTTGAGAAGTATACTGTCTTTACTACACGTCCAGATACGATTTATGGTGTAACATACACAGCATTAGCGCCTGAACATGCTATCACGAAATATTTGATGAAAAATGGGTTATTGTCAGATGAAGTGATAGAGAGAATAACTGCTATTACAAACATGACAGAGATAGAACGTGCCAAAGAGGGTAAAGAAGGCTATGATTTAGGGCTTAGCGTTATTCACCCACTCACACGCGAAGAGATACCTGTCTGGACAGCAAACTTTGTACTGGCATCGTATGGTGGAGGGGCTGTAATGGCAGTACCTGCACATGATGAGAGAGACTTTGAGTTTGCTACGAAATATGACTTGCCTATAAAAAGAGTGATAGCTGGTGGGGAAGAATTACCGTATATTTTAGAGGGTAATTTGGAAAACTCTGAATCATTTACAGGTGTAAAAAATACAGATGCTAAAGCACAAATTATCACACATTTTGAAAAGAACTCTTTAGGTAAAGGTAAAACCAACTATAAGTTAAGAAACTGGGGTATCTCACGTCAGCGTTACTGGGGAGCACCTATTCCGTTTGTGCACTGTGATGAGTGTGGATTGGTGGCTGAAAAAGTGGAGAACCTGCCTATTGCATTACCTGAAGATGTAGAGATAACGGGTGAGGGGAATCCACTTGAGAACCACGCAACATGGAAAAATTGTACTTGTCCTCAGTGTGGTAAAGATGCCAGACGTGAGACAGATACACTAGACACCTTTGTACAGTCTAGCTGGTATCAGTTTCGTTATGCAACAAACCCTAAAAAGTGGAATGAAGTAGGTATTGACAAAGAAGATGCAAACTATTGGCTAGGGGTTGATCAGTACATTGGTGGGATAGAACATGCCATTTTACACTTGCTTTATGCACGTTTCTTTACCAAAGTACTTCGTGACCTTGGGTACCATGATATAGATGAGCCTTTTGAGAATCTCCTTACACAAGGAATGGTACTTATGGATGGGGCAAAGATGTCCAAGTCAAAAGGGAATACGGTTGACCCAGACGCATTGGTAGAGAAGTATGGTGCAGATACGGCGCGTCTCTTTACTCTTTTTGCTGCGCCTCCTGCCAAAGAGTTGGAGTGGAATGACTCAGCAGTAGAGGGTGCATTTAGGTTTATTAAAAAACTCTATGACAGAAAAGAGAAAGTAGCAGGTACAGATTTGCCAAATATAGACCAAAGCACATTAAGCAAAGAATCAAAACTTGCTCGTGTCAAAGTCTATGAAGCTTTACAAAAATCTACAGATGTTTATGAAAAAACATTTGCATTCAATACACTTATTGCAGCCTGTATGGAAGCACTCAATGCACTTGACAAGCAAGACAATGCAGGGGTATGGACAGAGGGGATGTACATCATGTTAAATCTCTTAGAGCCAATCATTCCTCATGTAGCAACTGAGCTTTCTGAAATGTTATTTCATAGAAAAAATTTAGGTGCGAAGTTGGAAGTCAAAGAAGAAGTTTTTGTACAAGAGAGCATTTTGTATATGGTGATGATAGGTGGTAAAAAGCGTACCGAAATTGAGATGAGTCCGAGTGCAAGCAAAGAGGAGATTTTAAGTGCAGCAAAAGAAGCTGGAGCTAAATGGCTTGAGGGGATGCATATTGTTAAAGAGATAGTCGTTCCCAATAAGTTGGTAAATCTTGCAGTAAAACCTGTTTAGGAGAGAAAATGAAGCAAATAATGCGGTACAAATTGTATGGTATACACTCTGTTGTATGGATGGTTATGGTTGTACTGCTGAGTGCTTGTGGATATAAGCCATCTTCTCATTTGATTGGAAATCTCTTCTTTGATACTATCTATGTCAAGGTAGAAGTTGACAGTGAAGAGCCTGAGAATGCTCCTTTTGTCAAAGATGAGATGAACCGTCTTGTTTATACCCGTTTTAAGGGGCATATTACTTCAAAAGAGCGAGCAAAAAATCAAATATCTCTCTCTTATAAAGGAAGTAGTTATACCCCACTTACCTATGATAAAAATGGATATGTTACACGCTATAGAGCAACAATTCATGTACTATTTAATATGTTAAGCAAAGAGGGAAAAATAGAGAAATCTATTTCCAGCATTATTGAGTCTGATATTCAGGCATCATCTTTAACTTCATCAACTTTACGTACAGAAGCGATACGTAAAGGTTTGCAGAAAGCACTGGATGAGTTTTTATCCTATGTGAGTGCAAAAGGAATGCTTAAAAAGAGTCACTAATGCAAACATTTGATATTTTTTTGGAAAACAAACCTCTTTATTATAAAGAGATAAATCATGAGCGTATACATATCGCTTATGCGAGGTTAAAGCTATATATAAAACAACCCAAAACAATACATGTTGTGGGTACCAATGCAAAAGGTTCTACCGGGCGGATTGTGGCATATCTTGCCTACAAAAGCGGTATGTGTGTAGGACACTATACCTCTCCACATATTTTAAGATTTAATGAACGTATTTGGATAGATGGAGCTGACGTTTCAGATGAAGTACTTGAAGCTGCACATCAAAGGCTTTACAGGATTCTTGGTAAAGAGATGAGTGATGCTTTGAGCTACTTTGAATACACAACACTTTTAGCGTTTGCAGTGTTTGAAAATTGTGACCTAATGGTACTTGAAGCAGGACTTGGTGGAGAGTTTGATGCAACCAATGTCTGTGATAAAGAGTTGAGTATCATTACCCCTATAGGCATAGACCATCAGGCGTTTTTAGGTGAGACGATAGAAGAGATAGCCACAACGAAGATACGAAGTATTCAGAAGAAGGTTTTATTGGCTCCACAGGTGTATGATGAGGTGGTAGATGTAGCCAAAAAGATTGCAAATAATGTAGGGGCATCCCTTATGGTTGCCCAAGAATTTGCCTTTTCCAAAGATAAGGGTACCCATGAGGGGAACCCCTACGAATTGGTAAATATAGCCAAAGAGAAGGGCTGGGGTGATTACCTCATAGACAATGCAACAGTAGCCCTGCAAGCCTTAGATATTTTGGGTATTAAGTATGATATAAATGATTTAAAAACCTTAGAGCTTTTTGGACGTTTTTATGCTTTGACAGATAATATACACATTGATGTAGGGCATAATCCTTTAGCTGCACGTGCTATAGAAAAAGCTTTAGACAAAGAAGTGGTACTTATTTATAACTCTTTGGACGATAAAGATTATGAAGCAGTGTTACGAATGCTTAAACCTAAAGTCAAACGTGTAGAGATTATTAAAATTCAGTCACAACGTGCAACAACCTTGGAAGAGATAGAAAAAGCGTTGCAATCCGTAGGTTTGGAATATAGTTATTTTAAGAATGAAATCAAAGAAGAGGAAAACTATTTGGTTTTTGGCTCTTTTTATGTCGTTGAAGCATTTTTAAAACAGAGAAATTTAACTAAAATGTGACCAGTCACATGAGCCAACTGATGAAGTTGTCACAGCGACAGCGTAGTATTTCGAGCTTTGCTCAAAATGCGTTATTTTAAGGAAAGTAATGTACCAAAGTAATATATATGAATACCTAGAGACACTAAGTGAAGATAAACTTCTTATCTGTAATGATGATAAAGAGGCAATACAAGTACGAGATGTTGCTGTTTTACTTGGATTTGACACCTTTGTCCTTCCTGACTTGCGTGTAACCGTAGGAGAAGATCTGCGTGCGTATGCCGAAGATGTTCAGTTGCTTTTTTTACAATTGGCTTCTTTTTATCACAGCACTAAGAAAAAAGTACTTGTCTCTCCCCTGAGAACATTGCTGATACCTTTTCCAAAAGCAGAGTATTTCTCTTCGCAAACCATAGAGTTTGGGGAAACACTTAATCTTCAAGCGTTTAAAGAGAGACTCTATCAATGGGGCTACCATTTCACAGACATCGCAGCACAGCGTGGTGAAGTCTCTTTTCGTGGAGACATACTAGACATTTATCCTATAGATGCAGACAAACCGTATCGTATATCACTTTTTGATGAAGAGGTGGAGACGATACAGCATTATGATGAGGGGACACAAAAACGTGTGAGTGAGGAGCTAGAAGCACTTACATTCACTCCTGCATTTTTGGCTTTAGAGAAAGAGGAGCATGAAGCCCTTAAAAATAGATGTGAGCGTAGCAGTTACGATACTTTTGTAAAAGATATAGACTCTCTAGGGCTTTGGCATTTAGACGATTTGGGACAGAGTGCTTTAGAGCAGTTCTCTGGCGTATGGGCAACCAATTTGGATGATGAACTTAAAGAGGTCTATGAACTAACCGAACCTCTAGTGCCTCGTAAGTCTTTTTTACTCCCTGCTATTCCTGAGGGTTCAAAGTATCGTGATCTTGAAGCAGTGAACCCTAACAAACTTTTAGAGTCTCACAAAGAGAAAAAGATTACCATTATTGCGAAGAATGAGAGTATTGTCAGAGGTTCTACATTTGATTGGGGTCAGGTGATTCATGATTCATCGCAAAGCGACAAATCATTTGATCGGGGTCAGGTGATTCATGATTCATCGCAAAGCGACAAATCACAAATCACCAGACCCCTAGTAGAGTTTGTCTACCAAGAGGGGATTGTCAATCTTCTGGGTTCAGACAGGCTTATACTCTCTCTCAATAAACCGCTCAAACGCAAAAAAGTAAAAAAAGCTTCTATTGTTTTAGATGAACTCAAACCGGGTGACTATGTGGTGCATGAGAATCATGGTGTAGGTATTTTTAAAGGTATAGAAAAACGTGAGATATTAGGCTCTCTTTCTGAATTTGTAGTTATTTTTTACCAAAATGAAGATGCACTACTTATTCCAGTATCTAGTCTAGAGACTATCGATCGTTATGTGGCTGAAGGTGGAGCCTTGCCAGTACTTGACCGTATGGGAAAAGCAAGTTTCAAGAAGCTAAAAGCCAAAGTGAAAGAGAAACTCTTTGCCATTGCCTCACAAATTATCAACCTCTCTGCACAGCGTCACTTGAAAAAAGGTATCAAGCTCAAACGCAATATGGAAGAGCATGCCATCTTTATGTCTGAAGCGGGGTTTGTACATACCCAAGACCAGGAACGTGCCATCAATGATATGTTGGATGATATGAGCTCGGGTAAAATGATGGACAGACTGCTTTCAGCCGATGTTGGGTTTGGGAAAACAGAAGTGGCGATGAATGGGATGTTCGTGGCTGTAAAAAATGGGTATCAAGCGATGATGATAGCCCCCACAACACTGCTTTCTTCTCAGCACTACAAGTCACTTAAAGAGCGTTTTTATGACCATGGTATTAAAGTAGCAAAACTAGATAGATTTACTACAGCCAAAGAAAAAACACTCACACTCAGAGGTTTGGAAGAGGGGACTATAGATATTGTGGTAGGTACGCATGCTTTACTTAAAGCCAAGTTTAAAAACCTTGCGCTTGTGGTTATAGATGAAGAGCATAAATTTGGTGTTAAACAAAAAGAAGCCCTTAAAGAGATAGCCATCGATGTACATCTTCTTTCAATGTCTGCTACGCCTATTCCTCGTTCACTGAACCTTGCACTCTCAGATGTTAAATCTTTCTCTGAAATACTCACACCTCCTACAGAGCGTTTAGGTGTTAGAACCTTTGTGAAATCGTATGATGACAAAGTCATTAAAGAGGCGATTTTAAGAGAGATGCGTAGAGGCGGGCAGATATTTTATGTCTTTAACTCCATTGCTGGTATTGAAGAGAAGAAAAAAGTGTTGTTGGAGATACTCCCCAAATTGCGTATCGCCGTGCTTCATTCCAAAATCTCAGCCAAAGAGACCGAAGATGAGATGATGAAGTTTGAAGATGGGGAGTATGATGTACTGCTTTCTACTTCTATCGTAGAGTCAGGCATACATATGCCTCATGCCAATACGATGATAGTCGATGGTGCAGACAACTTTGGAATTGCTGACTTGCATCAACTCCGTGGACGTGTGGGGCGTGGGGGTAAAGAGGGATACTGTTACTTTATGGTGACAGACAAAGAGCGTCTCACAGACAATGCCAAACGTCGTTTGCTTGCACTTGAATCTCACTCAGATTTAGGAAGCGGGGCGGTACTTGCATTCCATGACCTTGAGATTCGTGGAGGAGGTAACATTATTGGTGAAGCCCAATCTGGACATATCAAGCAGATAGGGTATTCACTTTACCTGCGTATGCTTGAAGATGCTATTAAAGAACTTTCGGGACAAGATAAAGAGGTAGCCCATAATATTGACATGAAACTCTCTGTTGATGCGTACTTGAATGAAGAACTTATAGAAGAAGACCGATTAAGACTCGAACTTTATAGACGGCTTTCGCTTTGTGAGACTACAGGTGAAGTCTATGAGATAGAAGCAGAAATAGCTGACAGGTTTGGTAAGCTAGATACGATTACCAGACAGTTCATAGATGTGATTGTGATGAAGGTTTTAGCACGTGAAAAAGGCATTAGCAAAGTCTCTTCTTATGGTGAAAATGTCTTTATTGAATTTAGGAAGGAGGGCTTGGAGAGAGTACAGTTAAAATCCAACTCCAAAGATGATGATGATATCATTGCCACAGCAATGGGATATTTGAAAAAATAATATTTATAAAAGGCAGAAATTGATGAATTTCTTTGAATCAGAAGTCTTAAAAGGTAAATATTTTCCTGATAAGAACCGTAAAAGACTACGTGTTGTGATGGTAAATCTTTTTATTTTTGTAGGGGTATTTGTAATTTTACTCTATGCCTATGAAAATTTGGTACAGGGGTATCACATAATGGCGGCAGTGGATATGTTTATGGTTTTTACCTTGGTGGTTGCCTATTTGCTATTTCCTTATTATGTAGGTATCAATACCATATCTTATATGGTATTGGGAGCCTTAACCTTTTTACTAGCTGTCTCTTTTGTTATTCCCGATAAAGATCCGGAACTTTCACTCTTTTGGCTGGCGACACTTCCTATTTTTGTTTTTTTCTTTTTGGGGGTAAATAAAGGTATTCGATGGAGCATCAATATGTTTCTTGTTTTGCTTTTTATTCCATTGTTCTCTTTTATTACAGGAATAAAATTTGTTTATGATTGGGAACTCTTATCTCAAATTATATTGGGCTATTTAGTGGTCTCTTATATGCTTTATATTATTGAGAGTGAGAGAAGTTCCTATGAGAAAAGATTGTCTGTTGCACGGGAAGAGAACCAAATGTTATTTAAAGAGGTTCACCATCGTACTAAAAATAATATGCAGATTATTATGGGATTGCTTGAGACACAATCTTTTAAAATAGATGATCCTAAATATAGAAAAATATTTGAACATCATGTAGATAGGCTTAAGGCGATGAGTCTTATGCACAAAAATCTCTATGTCCATCATACTTACAATGAGGTAGATATAGCAGTATATTTAAATGAGATAGCAAAAAGTTTACAACTCTATACCCAACATAAAATCATTACCAATATTGATGCAATGATGATTGATATGAAGGTTGCTATGAATATTGGGTTGATCTTTAATGAAGCTGTTACCAATGCCATAGAGCATGCTTTTTCAGAAGATGAGACAGGAGAGATTAATATCGCTTTTAGACATATTGGTGAGCGTTGTGTGTTTATTATTCATGATAACGGAAAAGGTTTTGAGGAGTCAAAAGAGTATAACTCTTTAGGTTTGACATTAATTCAGGATTTGGTAGGAACTTTGGCAAACAGTACTCTTGTGATTAAGAATTGTGAAGGTACACTTATTAAAATATATTTTAATTTAGAGGAGCCTGTATAATGGTTTTGCCAAAAAATGTTGTGATTGTTGAAGATGAAGTGATTACCCAACGCTATTTGCAAAACATTTTATCGCACTATCAGATAACTGTTTCGGCATGTTTTGACAATGCAAAAGATACCTTGGCTAATATAAAAAATCTTCCTTGTGATCTGTTGCTGGTAGATATTAATATTAAAGGTTCAATGGATGGCATACAGTTGGCAGAAGAAATTTTACGTATGGTGACGCTGCCTATAGTATTTATCTCTGCACACAATGATGATAATACTTTGGAGGAAGTACTTGAAGTTGCTCCATATGGATTTATTGCTAAACCTTTTTCAAGTAAAGATGTTTTTGTAATGCTTCAGGTTGCCTATAATCGTTATTTGACACAGTTAAATCCTGTAGCAGAGCAGAAGAAAGAGCTTTTGGAGATAGTGATTAATGAAACATACTGCTATTCAAAAAAGACGATGGAATTAATGAGAAATGGGAAATCTGTAAAATTAAACCATAAACAAAAAATATTTTTGTCTGTTTTGGCAGCATATCCTAATAAAGCAGTAGGGTATGATTTCCTAATTTCAAAAATATGGGGAAGTGGCGAAGTCTCTGATTCTGCACTTCGTACTTTGGTCTATTCATTACGTAAACTGCTACCGGATCTTCCTGTTGTCTCACGGAGTAAAGTAGGGTATATGTTAAGCATACAATAATGATTAAACTCCCATTAACCTCAATCAAGTAAACTTTCCTTACTAACCAATTCAGGAGAAAAACTTGAGTCAAATTGTTCAAAATATTAAAACAGAAATTTCAAAAGTCCTTGTAGGACAAGATAAAATGGTAGAAGGTTTGCTTGCAGGGCTTCTTTGTCGTGGGCATATATTACTTGAGGGTGTGCCTGGTCTTGCTAAAACAACAGCTGTCAATGCTTTAGCAAAAACACTGGGGCTTGAATTTAAGCGTGTACAGTTTACACCAGATTTACTTCCTTCAGATATTATAGGTACAGAAATCTATGATCCTTCAAATAATAGTTTTAAAATTAAACAAGGTCCTATTTTTACAAACTTGCTTTTAGCCGATGAGATAAACAGAGCGCCAGCTAAAGTACAGTCTGCACTGCTTGAGGTAATGCAGGAAAGACAAGTAACTATTGGTGATGAAACTTTTAAAATAGATTTGCCTTTTCTTGTAATGGCTACACAGAATCCTGTTGAGCAAGAGGGTGCTTATGAGTTACCTGAAGCACAGCTAGACAGGTTCATGATGAAAATTGTTGTAGGATACAATACCAAAGAAGAAGAGCTTGAAATTGCCCGTCGTGTAGCAAACAATACTTTTGAAGAGATACAACAAGTTGCGACATTGGATGACTTGAATACCATTCGCCAAGAAGCACTGAGTGTACACATGGATGAAGAGATAGAAGCGTATATTATCGAGTTAGTATCTGCTACACGTGATCCTAAAGCTTATGGCCTAGATGAGCTTGAAGCATATATAGAGTTTGGTGCAAGTCCAAGAGCGAGCATTGATATGTATAAGGCTGTTCGTGCTATTGCTTACTTGAAGGGGCAAGATTTTGTTTCGCCTATAGAGATAGCCTATATTGCTAAAGAGATTTTACGCCACCGTATTATTTTATCTTACGAGGCTCAGGCTGAAGAGATTACAACGGATGAGATTATAGAGAAGATTTTGGCTGCTGTACCAATTCCTTAAGATGAATACTATGAGATGTAAAACTGAGGCATTGGAAAGGAGCTTTGCTCGTTTTCAAGGAGACAGATATGAGTAATAAAGCGGTAAAAAAAATCGTTCTTAAAACCAAGAAGCAAGTCTATGGTGATATGCTTGGAAATAATGCTTCACTTTTTCAGGGTGAGGGGTTTGAGTTTGCAGAATTACGTGAGTATATTTATGGGGATGATGTTCGTAAGATTGATTGGAAAACGACAGCAAAACTGGGCAAACCTTTTATAAAAGTTTATAAAGAAGAGCGGGAGTTAAATGTAGTAGTAGTCTCCATGCTTTCAGGTTCAACATACTTTGGTACAGTAAAACAAAAGTCTGATATTATCGCAGAGACAGTGGCAACACTTGGATTTTCGGCAGTGAAAAATGCAGATCTCTTTTCACATATGATTTTTGCTGAGAAAATGTACTCTTTGAGTAAACCAAGCAAGAAACTCTTCTCTGTGCATAAGGCAGTAGAAGATGTACTGGAGTTTGACCCCATAGGCAAAGAAGCAGACTATAAGGCTTTGGTTGAGACACTGATTAGCCGTTTGAAAAAGAGAGCGTTGCTGTTTATACTCTCTGATTTTGTGGGGGACATAGACTTGAAACTTCTGGCTAAAAAGCATGATGTTTTTGCCGTGATTGTCCGCGACAGATTTGAGGAAGAACCCTCTGAACTAGGTTACCTTAGACTCATAGATATGGAAACCAGACAGAGTTTTGAGGGCGATATAGACAGGGGTGCGTTAAAAAACTATAAAAAAGCACTGTACGAGAATGATGAGAAACTCTATAGGCAGTTTAAAAAACAGGGTGTTCGTTTTACAAAAGTCTATACGCATGAAGAACCTACATTGAAACTCATGAAGAAAATGAGATGAATGTATATGTAGGGTGGGTTTTCCAACCCACCAATAAAAACAATATATTAAAAGGTGGGTTAGAAAACCCACCCTGCGGAGTATAAGATGAATGAGCAAAATATAACAGCACAACTCAAAGATATCAAGCCACTACTGGAGATACCTGATAGCTCCTACTATATCTATTGGGGGCTTATTGGGTTGGTTGGTTTGTTGTTGTTGGGTATTTTATTTTTTGTGGCAAAGAGATTTTGGGACAATAGAAAAATAAACCTTGCAAAAGTCTATTTGGAAGCCATTAAGAAGATAGAGTGGGAAGATACGAAAAAATCAGCTTATGAGGCAACACATTATGCCAGACTTTTAGCAACAGATGAGAGAAGAAAAGAGTTGTTTTCACAGCTTGAACCTATGTTGGAGAAATATAAATACAAAAAAGAGGTTGATGAAGTAGACGAAGATACACGTAACCAATTTAACCTCTATGTGCAGGTGGCAGATGAGTCAGTTTAGTTTTGAATATCCATTATTATTGTTAGTCATTTTACTCTTTGTACTTTGTGCAAAGTATTGTAAAGAACGTAGCAGGGCTATTTTCTTCCCTCATGTAAAGCGTTTGATGGTGCAGGGACGTGGTGGTTCATCATTGTTAACGTGGTTAAAGTGGATAGGTATAACCGCAGCAGTCATAGCATTGGCATCACCAGTGATTACAAAGTCTTATACGAATTCTAAAAAAGAGGGACGTGATATTGTACTGATTGTAGATTCTTCTGGATCTATGCAGGAGCCTTTTGATGTGTCAATGCATTCAAGATTTGAAGTTGTCAAAGAGGTGGTAAGTGATTTTATCCAAAAACGTAAAGATGATCGTATTGGTATGGTAACTTTTGCAGATATTGCATTTATTGCTTCTCCTTTGACGTTTGAAAAAAAGTTTTTGACTGATATTACCAAGATGCAGCAGTTGGGAATTGCAGGGAAACGTACAGCGATTAATGATGCTATTGTACAGAGCTATAACCTTTTGAGCAAGAGTAAGGCAAAGTCAAAAATAGCCATATTACTTACGGATGGTATGGATAATATGTCAAAAATTCCTTTTGAAGATGTGATTCATCTTATTAAAAAACGCGATATAAAACTTTATGTAATTGGTATAGGTAATGCACGTGATTATAATGGTGCCTATCTTCAGGCTTTGGCAGATGCAGGACATGGAAAAGCCTATGGTGCAAGAGATGCAAAGGGTTTAAAAAATATTTATGAAGAGATAGACAAGCTTGAAAAGACAAATATAGATGATAAAAAGATTGTGCAGCATACTTATTTATATATCTATCCACTCTTTTTGGCAATTATCTCACTGTTACTGTTTATCTATTTTAGAAATAGCAAGGGGGTATAGAGATGAGTTTTATAAATCCTCAGTTTTTTTGGGTACTTATTGTCCCTTTTATTATTTTCTCTTTTTTAATTAGTACAAATAAAGAGAGACTCTCCCGTATTTTTGATGAGAGAGTATTAAAACGTCTATCCGCCGTAGATGAGGGTATGCCAGTGATGGTGCGTAATATTTTGATGTTACTGGCTATCTTTTTTATGATTGTTGCTATGGCACGTCCTGTTGTAGAAAAAGGTGATAAAAAAGTTGAAGTACAGGGGTTGACATTGCTTACAGCACTGGATATATCTGGTTCTATGCGTAGTAAAGATGTCTATCCCAATCGTTTGACCTTTGCCAAGATGAAGATGACACAGTTCTTTGATGCTATGCCAAGTGATGAGGTTGGAGTAGTGGCATTTGCCTATAGTTCGTTTGTTTTAGCACCTTTTACCACCGATAAAGAGACGCTTAAAATGATGGTAGATGGGGTTGATGACTCATATATAAATATGGGTTCTACAGATTTCTCAGCCTTAGGTGGGTTGGCAAGTCATTTGCTCCAAGAGAAGAAACCTAAAATTTTAGTACTCTTTAGTGATGGTGGTGATGAAGAAGCCATTGCAGGTTTTGCAGATATACTTAAGGCTAACGACATAGATCTTTATGTGGTGCTTGTAGGTACAGACAAAGGTGCACCTGTCATTGATGAAAAGGGTAAACCTGTGGTACAAAAAGATGGCACCATTGCCATTACGCAGCGTAATGATGCCTTAGGTGAACTTGCCAAAGCGTATGGTGGAGCATATGTTGTGGCAAGTAACGGAAAAGAAGATATGCAACAGTTAGTCAATGTCATTAGAGGTAAATATAAAAATCAACAACAAGGTGTAGTGACAGTCAAAGAGAGAGCAGAGTATTTTTATTATCCTCTTGGACTGGGCTTACTCTTTTTGTTAATTTCATTTAGCTCAATACCCAGAAGGAGAGAAGTATGATTAAGTTATTCGTAACACTCTCTATTGTGTCTGCTTTCCTCTATGGAGGAATCACAGATTTTAAGACTATAGAGAGAGCAAATAAAGCTTATGAGGCAAAGGCATATATAAAAAGTGCCAGCCTTTTAAAACAGTTGAATACAAAGAGTCCTCAAAAACAGTACAATTTGGGAAATGCTTTATATAAAAGTAAAAACTATGATGCTGCACTTGAAGCCTATGAAAAATCCAAAGGTATTGATGAGGCAACACGTCTGTATAATATAGGAAATAGTTATTTTCAAAAGCAGGAGCTGGACAAGGCGATAGAAGCGTATGAAAAATCTCTTGAATTGAAAGAGGATAAAGATACAAAGTTTAACTTGGATCTTGCAAAGAAAATGAAGAAGAGAAAAGAAGAACAGAAGAAAAATCAGCAGCAAAAAGATAAAAAAGACCAAAAGAAAAAAGACGATAAGAAAAACAAAGACGACAAAAAACAAAACAAGAAAGAGCAGAATAAAAAAGATAAAAAGCAAAACGATAAGAAAAAAGACGATAAGAAAAATAAAGATAAAAAAGACGATAAAAAAGACGGAAAAAAGAAGGATGATAAGAAGAAAAAAGAGGGCAAAAAACAAGACGATAAAAAAAAGAAGTCTGACCCTAAAGAAGAGAAAAAAACAAAAGACAAGAAAGGGGATAAAGAGCGTGCACAGTCTAAAGCCCAAAAGAAAAAGAGTAAAGAAGAGAAACTCAAAGCACAAGAGTTAAAGCGTCTTATGAAAAAGATGCAAAAAGGTAAGACCCCTACAATGATGTATCAGATGGGTAACAATAAAAAGCCAAGAAAGGATAATGATGTTAAGCCATGGTAAAACATTCTTTATGATATCTGCGTTCTTTGCTTTTATACCTCTGGCAGTCGCAAACGGCAAAGTCGCCCTACGGGTACAATGCTCCTTTGTCGGCATAAAAACAAAGAACTATCTTTTTATAGCCTTTTTATAAAGGATAACTGAAAAAAGAGGAAAAATAGAAGAAAGACAATACTTTCCTGAGAATAAGTTTTAAAAGAACACTCAAGAGTTCATC
>FPHI01000051.1_pt1 | contig 45672 bp, 47 predicted proteins | sample 1057421 | NCBI WGS metagenome assembly FPHI01 (sample SAMEA4473311, study PRJEB15554) | hydrothermal vent metagenome | biome: marine basaltic hydrothermal vent biome; feature: marine hydrothermal vent; material: water | place: Pacific Ocean | collected 2011-06-14/2011-07-23 | depth 1155 m | reverse complement strand
TATAGCATTAACCACACATCCCATGACAGAGACATCCATGGGTGTTTTAATATGCGCTGTTCGTCTCTCTACTTCTGCTACTGCACTGACCAAATCAGCCTCTATACGTCCACAGGTAGGACAGGAGATGATGTTCAGCCCCTCTTGCAAGCGTCCAGAATCTTTAAGTATGGCTTTACCTACTTTAATCTCCTCTTCCAGCTCCCCCGTAATAGAAATACGCATCGTATCTCCAATACCATCAAGCAACAAAGCCCCAAGCCCGATAGATGATTTAATTGTAGCATGAAAAACCGTACCAGCTTCTGTTACACCCAAATGAAAAGGATAATGGTTCTTAGGACGCAACATTCTATAGGCATCGACGGTTCTTCCCACATCACTTGCTTTAAGCGATACTTTTATATCTGTAAACCCCAAATCTTCCAGAAACTTGATATTGTACTCAGCACTTGCTACCATACCCTCTGCTGTTGCACCATATCGGTTTTCAAACTCCTCTTCAAGCGAACCTGCATTGACCCCTATTCGTACAGGGAGTGAACGCTCCTGACATGCTTTGACAATCTCTTTAATTTTATGTTTGTCATTAATGTTTCCAGGATTAAACCGAATACAATCTACCCATTTTGCAGCCTCAAGGGCTAATTTGTAGTTAAAATGAATATCTGCAATAATAGGTAAAGAAACCTGTTCTTTAATCGCTTTAAGTGCCAAAGCATCTTCCATCTTTGGTACTGCCACACGCACCATATCTGCCCCTGCAAAATGCAAACGGTTTATCTGATCTACTGTAGCTGCCACATTATGTGTATCAGAGTAGGTCATAGACTGCACAGAGATAGGTGCATCCCCTCCTACTGCTACATCACCTACATATATTTTCTTTGTCGGATATCTTTCTTTCAATATAAAACCTTATTTATAATTGTCTTATTTTATCCAAAATTTATTAACCCATAGGTCGGGGTGCCCTCACCCCGACAATATAAATTTGCAATATGTGAAAATTTCTGTTTTTTGCAAATTAATATCGGGGTGAGAATACCACAACCTACGAAAATTCTACAGGGTCGAAATCTATTTCTATTTCTCTACAATCTACTGTATGAAGTGCCTTGAGCAAAGGCACACGGTTTTTTGCCCTCAGCAAGATGTTAAATCTAAATTTATTTGCTACACGCTCCACTGGTGCTTTGCCAGAACCTACTATCTCTATATCTTTAAAGGCTTTTAATTTTGTTACTGTATCCAAGGTAATCTTTCCTGCCTTGGACTCATCTTTATGGGCAATGAGTATACGTGCCAGACTCACAAAAGGCGGGTAATCTGCCATCTCCAAAAATGCCAATTCATCTTTAATAAAGAGTTCATAGTCACTTAAGTAGGTTTGAAAAAACTCAGGGTCACCCGTTTGTACAATAACCTCTGCCTCTTTCGCTCTGCCACTTCGTCCTGCAATTTGAAACAACAGTGACATGGCTCGCTCACGTGCTCTGTAATCTGCAAGTCCTAGGATATAATCAAGCCCCATAATGACACTTAGTGTGATATTTGCATAGTCATGTCCCTTAGAGAGCATCTGAGTCCCTAAGAGCAACTGGCTCTCTCCTGACTCAAAACGCCCTAGAGCCTCTTTAAGTCTTTTAGCAGTGGTAATGCTGTCTTTGTCAAACTGCTCTACACGTATGCCTGCTATAGCTTCTTCTATAACCTCTATGGCTTCAACCGTACCCATACGGTCACTTTTTAATGGCTGATGTCCACACTGCGTACAAGTATCTACGATGGATTCTGTAAAATTACAGTAGTGACACTTTAAGTGTTTAAACTTTCTATGAAGTGCCATACCTACAGAACAGTACGGACACAAATGTGTCTTACCGCAACGCTCACAGTAAAGGTACTTGAAATTTCCTCGCGTAGGCAAAAAAAGTAAAGACTGATTACCTGATTTATACTGTGTATATAAAGCGTTTAACATCGTATGGTCTAACTTATCACCCGTAACAAACGTATATGTTTTTTTTGTCTGGACAAAAGGTTTGTCTAATTTCACTACATCATACTTATGATACGAACCCATAGAGGGTGTAGCAGATGCCAGTACTACTTTTGCCCCCATTTTTTGTCCCATAAGTACGGCCACATCACGGGCATGATAGCGTGGTCTTGTTTGTGCTTTATAGCTGTCATCATGCTCTTCATCTACAATGATAAGTCCCAAGTTTGAAAGAGGGACAAAGAGTGCAGACCTTGCCCCTGCAACAATGCCTATGCTCCCCTCTTCGATGCCCTCTAAAATGGACTCTTTTTTCTTCTTAGTCAATTTGGAGTGCCACATCGCTACTCTATTACCAAAATAGACTTTAAGACGTTTTTCCATCTGAGGGGTGAGTGAAATTTCAGGCATGAGGAAAATGGATGTTTCCCCCTCCTCTAACATCTTGGCCATCAGGCTTATAAAAATTTCTGTTTTGCCTGAACCTGTAACACCAAAAAGCAAGGCTTTGTCTTTTTTTAGGAGTGCTTCATAGGCTTTTTGTTGGGATGGTGATAAATTTGGTTTTTTGTAGGGTGGGTTTTCCAACCCACCAACAATCATGGGTGATTGTATTATATTATTTTCACTTCGTTCATGGTGGGTTGGAAAACCCACCCTACACATTTTATCATCATTCAAAATTTTATATGGTAAAAACAACGAAATCGCCTCAGAAAAAGAAGAAAAATAATACTCCGAGATAAACTTGGCTATCGCCATCTGTTCTTTAGTGTAAAACTTATCAGAGATAGAGACTATCTCTACAGCTTCAAAAGATGGTTTTTGTATTTCTGTCATAACCACAGCCTCTTTAACTGTAGTTTTTAAAGGTACAGAGATGACAGAGCCTATAGATAGTGTATCTACAGAGGCATAGGCAAGTGCTGGAGCAGAAGACCTCAAGAGGACTATTTCATAATATTTCAAAGGTTTGTTTTTATCTTACTGTCTATATATTTTAGAGTATTTTCTATCATGATTATCAGCTTTATTTTTTCTTGTATCATACTTGTATCGCTTTTTATGAAACTATTTTAAAAAATACCGTTACAAATCATCCATCCCACAGCTGGTATCACAGTTTCCTTTTACCAATTTGTTACTGGTAATATTAAAATCACACGTATGCGAAGAGGGACAGCTAAAAGTAAAAACATTATCTGTTCTATTCCAGTCAGACCCCAAACCATACTCTATCTCTGCCTCCAATGCAGAACCGTTAATATCATCAAAGACACCCTTTAAGATATTTTTTTGTCTTAAAGTCGATAATGCCGAACGCAATGAAGCTACAGCAGTTCTCCCTCTTGTAATAACCGCATCATCCCGAGTGGCTGAAAATTTTGGTACAGCAATAGCCGACAAGATACCAATAACTACTATTACAAATACCAACTCTACCATTGAAAATGCTCTTCTCATAATTTATATCCTTTTCTTTAACTCTGCTAAGTATAACATAAGAGATAGGATAAAGCAAAAAAAATTCTGGAATAATAGAAAAAAGAGATGAAAAGCAACCTGTTTCCTGACGAAAGAGGTCTCTAAATTGAGACTCTGCTTCCGCCAAATGCTATTGTTGTATTGAGATGACTACATTTAGAAGGTGCTCCGCTTACCGTTACATCCTGTGATGTGACGCTAACTGAAATATTGTTTTCCTCAGAAGCCTCCGCATGTGTACAGGCAACAGAGGCACTCTTGGTCGCACTCATTTTAGCAGTATATTCAGATAGCAGATCAGTGACGCATACTGCGGTATTTTTGCAATCTCTTGCATCCATAGCATCCTCTCTGGTGGCGGCCAGTTTTGGTAAAGCAACAGCGCTTAGTATCCCAAGAATAACAATAACAAAAATAAGCTCAATCATTGTAAAAGCATAGTGAGATTTCATAAGATATTCCTTTGTAATAATCAAAGAAGAAGAGGGGGAAAATGAAGTGTCCTGTAATTTGGACACTTCTATAGAAGGTAACTCAATAAAAATTAATCTACTGATACACCCGTACCTTTAAAGGTTGCAGTAAGGTTATAGTCAGTACTATCGCTCAATTCACCTTTAACTGTAACATTATCATCATTAACAGTTTGAGTAATTGCATTCCCTTTAGAGTCTTTTGCCGTACAAGCTGCAGTAGTAGTATCTGCTGTTCCTGTTGCTGTGTAAGATGATACGTAGTCTTGAAGACAGGTTGCTACATTTGCTCTTGTTTTGGCATCTTGTGCATCATCTCTTGTTGCTGCCAATTTAGGTATTGCTACCGCTGCTAATATTCCGATAATTACAATTACAAAAATCAATTCGATCATTGTGAATCCGCGTCTCATGTTATTCATGATTAACTCCTGTTATTTTTAAGTACCAATTCAATAATTGGTCTGGTAAAAGTATAGAATGATATAGCTTAAAGCAAAATAAAACTATCATTAAAAAAACTATAATAGTCTCTATGATACAATATATTTCAGTAGTCCAAACAACGGGAGGATGGAATGCAAAAAGCTTTTACTATTATAGAGTTGATTTTTGTTATTTTAATTATTGGTATCTTAAGTGCAACAGCACTTCCCAAACTGGCAGCAACAAGAGATGATGCCAAGATATCAACCATTGCACACAGTACAATGGTAGCTGCAGAGGAGATTGCTGCTTATGCTGCAGCAAATGGCCAAACAGCCGCAACCCTGACAGCGATGTCAAATAATGCTGTCTCACTGGTAGATAACGGGTATGCAACACAGAATGGAGTTGAATTGACCATTGGTTCAGTAGATAGCCAAGACTGTCTGCGTCTTAAAGTTGAGAACCAGGGAGCCAATACCGAAATACTTAAAATAGACTTTACAGGCTCTGGCGGAAACTGCGATACCCTGCAAAGCTATATTGATCAAAGTGCTTACCCTATTCCATTGCGTGGAGCACGGGTTATATTTTAAAATCCAAAATAAAAGGTTATACTTATGAAAAAAGAATGGAGAAGCTATAAAATACTGCTTACACTCTATATTACCATCCTTATGTTACCACTGGGAGCTGTGTTCAACTACTCCTATTATGATGATATGAAACAAACTGCACAAAAGATAAACCATACAACAAAACTCTCAGAAGCACTTTTGCTTCTTTCATCAAAAACACAGACTAAAGGGTGGGATACCCAACTCAAAGAGATAGACAAAAATTTTGCACAGGTAGGGGAATGGGCAAAAGCACACAGTAATGATGCTGATTATGTAGGAGGAAAAACCCTATACAAGCAGTTTGAACTGCTTTCTCATTGCTGGGAGGAGAGGTACCAAAATAGAGTCAAAGAGAATAAAGAATGTCTCAAAATACTGCACTCTTTTATCTTTGCTTTGGAGAAAATGTACCTTATTAAACAAAAACGCTTTGAACAGATGTTGTTTATTACAGGAGCATTGATACTTATACTTCTGTTACTAGAAGTATTTTTTATTAGATTTTACCTGCTTTACCAGGAAGAGAAGCATGCCATTTATGATTTGGAGACCAATCTCTTTAATCAAAAGTACTTTCATGCATACCTTCAAAAGGTTATTTCCAGAACAAAAAGAGAAGACACCCCACTCTCTATGTTCTTCCTCAGTATTGCGAATTTTCATGAGTTTGATACCAATCAACAGAAGTATCTTGTTCAAAAAACTGCTCACCTACTAAGCATGGTAACACGAGACAGTGATACGGCATGTCGCTATGATGAGAATCACTTTGCTGTACTGATGCCACTTGCAGACAGTCAAAATGCCGTTCATCTTGAAAATCGTATGAAAAAAGCAGTGAGTCAATTTGATTTCCAAATAACACCAGAAAGTAAGTTTGAGTATAAAATTACACAGTTTGACTACAATCAAACAGAAGAAGAGTTTATTGCTCAGAGTAAAAATTAAGCAAATTATCGGCGTGTAGAAAGTTTACACGCATTTTTGCTAGAGTCCGTCAAGCGTCTCAATAAGCAATTCTATCTCATCTTCATATGAGGTAGTCTGTTTGGCAAGACGAAGATAAGCCTTCAGCAGTTTATCCGGCTTATTGTCCGTATTTAGATTAATTCCAGCTTCCTGTAAATCTTTATTTACAAAATCTGCAAAATCATCTTCCAGTTTAATTTCATAACGATTGCCAGAGACGGTAAGTGCAACATTTTTCATTAAAATCCTTCATTTTTAATTTATAAGACTTTATGCAAGCAAAGACTCAACTTGTGAGATAATTTTTTCTATCTCCACATCTTTCTCATCCAACTCTCTTCTCAATGAAGCAATTGTCTCTTCAAGCGATTCACAACGTTTTGTTTTGGCTTCCACCTCTATCATTAGAGACTCTTTAACCTTTTGTGCTTCTGCCACACCTGCTAGTTGACTTTTAAGATTGGCATTTTGCACCTTTAGAGCTTCATGATCTTTTTTCCACTCTTCTATTTTTCCCTGTAGTTTTTGTAATGCTGACATTTTATTCTCCGTAAAATTTGTTGTGTTATAATAGCAAAAGAATTAGGAATTAGGAATTAGGAATTAGGAATTTTATGAAAAAAGACAATATTTTACATACAAAAAGTTATAAATTTGCCATTAGAGTCGTAAAACTATCTCAATACCTTGTCGATGAAAAAAAAGAATATATCCTAAGTAAACAAATTTTACGTTCAGGTACATCTGTTGGTGCATTAGTTAGTGAATCAAAATTTGCACAGTACTGGATAAATTTACTACATGACACGAAGTATATTACTATAGATATGCACAAAAGTTTATATGCAGATATAGATGAACTCATCAGCTTACTGGTATCTATAACCAAAACTATTAAAAATAAAGGCATTTGAAAAAATGCAAACAAACATTCCTCATTTTGTCGTAAGCTCTGCTTATAAGCCTGCAGGTGACCAGCCAGCAGCCATTGATACCCTCTCCTCTTCCATAGAGGCTGGCAACCAATACCAAACACTCCTTGGTGTTACAGGTTCAGGTAAAACCTATACTATGGCAAAAGTTATAGAGCGTACCCAAAAGCCCACACTCATTATGACACACAACAAAACACTTGCCGCACAACTCTACTCTGAGTTTAAAAGTTTTTTCCCCAACAACCATGTAGAGTATTTTATCTCCTACTATGACTACTATCAGCCAGAAGCCTACTTGCCACGTCAAGACCTGTTTATAGAAAAAGACTCTTCGGTCAATGAAGAGTTGGAGCGTCTGCGTTTAAGTACCACAGCTTCACTGCTGCACCATGATGATGTCATTGTCATTGCTTCAGTAAGTGCCAACTACGGATTGGGAAGTCCAGATGATTATAGAAGCATCGTCCAAAAACTGGTCGTGGGAGAAGAGTACAACCAAAAAGCCCTACTTTTACGACTTGTAGATATGGGATATAAAAGAAACGATGAGTTTTTTGACCGTGGAGACTTTAGAGTCAACGGTGAAGTGATAGACATCTACCCTGCCTATGCCGAAGAGTCTGCCATTCGTATAGAATTTTTTGGTGATGAGATAGAAGCACTCTATGCGTTTAACTCTCTTACGGGAGAAAAAGAACCACAAGTAAAAGAGCTAACTATCTACTCTGCCAACCAGTTCATCGTCTCTAAAGAGAAACTCGCTCTTGCAGTTAAGAGTATAGAGGTAGAACTCGATGAACGTCTCAAATACTACCAAGAACAAGACCGTATGGTAGAGTACAATCGTTTGAAACAACGAACAGAGTTTGACTTGGAGATGATAGAGGGTACAGGCATGTGTAAAGGGATAGAAAACTACTCTCGACACCTCACAGGCAAAGCTCCAGGGGAGACCCCCTACTCTATGATGGACTACTTTGAGACGATGCATGATGACTACCTTGTCATTGTTGATGAGTCTCATGTCTCTTTACCACAATTTCGTGGTATGTATGCAGGAGACAGAAGCCGTAAAGAGGTACTGGTTGACCATGGTTTTAGACTCCCCTCAGCATTAGACAACCGTCCTTTACGTTTTGAAGAGTACATCGACAAAGCACCACACTACCTTTTCGTCTCTGCCACACCCAATGAGCTAGAAACCGAACTCTCTTCTGTAGTGGCAGAGCAAGTAGTACGCCCCACAGGGCTGCTTGACCCTCCCATAGAAGTCATAGACTCCACCTATCAGGTAGAGAACCTGTATGACCAAATGAAACCTGTTATAGAAAAAGGGGAGCGTGTACTCATTACTGTACTTACCAAAAAGATGGCAGAGGAGCTTGCTACCTACTACAATGATTTAGGACTCAAGTGCCGTCATATGCACTCAGACATGGACGCCATAGAACGTAACCAAACCATACGCTCTTTGCGTTTGGGGGAGTTTGACATACTCATAGGGATAAACCTGCTTAGAGAGGGGCTTGACCTGCCAGAAGTAAGCCTTGTTGCCATACTTGATGCAGATAAAGAGGGATTTTTACGTTCTAAAACCGCATTGATTCAAACAGCAGGACGTGCTGCAAGAAATGCCAATGGTCGTGTACTCATGTATGCCAAAAAGATAACAGACTCTATGAAATTTACCATAGAAACTACACAGGCACGTCGTGAAAAACAGATAGACTACAACAAAGAGCATGGCATTACACCAAAAACAACCCTTCGTGATTTAGATACAGACCTCAAAGTGGAAGATGCTGGAGAACTTTACAACAAACGCTCAAAGATGGACAAGATGCCCAAAGCCGAAAGACAACAACTCATCAAGGAACTCAAAGCCAAAATGCTCGCAGCTGCTAAAAGTCTGGACTTTGAAGATGCCGCCAGACTAAGAGACGAAATAGCCAAGGTGAAAAAATTGTAGGTCGGGGTACCCTGACCTACGGTTTATTTTGCTATAATTACAAAAAAATATAATTTACAGGCAACACCCATGAACGCAGACCTCAACTCTTCACAACTTTACTTTAACCGTGAACTTTCATGGCTTCAATTTAACTCAAGAGTACTTGCACAAGCACTAGATGGTATGCTTCCTCCACTGGAACGTCTAAAGTTCCTTGCTATTTACGGAACAAATTTAGATGAATTCTACATGATACGTGTCGCAGGGCTTAAAGCCCTTTTTAAAGCACGCGTACAAGAGACTGGTGCAGATAAACTCACACCTAAAGAGCAACTGGAGCAGATACATGACTATCTACACAAAGAGCATCAGGTACTTGAAACCTGCTATACCTCTATCATCTCCGAACTTCATAACAATGCCGTACATGTCAAAAACTATGATGCACTGGATGAGAATGAAAAATCAGCTGTAAAAAAGATATTTTTTAATGAAATTTATCCTGTAATTATCCCTATTGCAGTAGATGCAACACACCCATTCCCCCACCTTAATAACCTCAGTTTTGGTTTGGCTATTACACTTAAAGATGATTCAAAAAATATTAAACACGGATTGATTAGAATACCACGTATTTTACCTAGGTTCCTACAGGTAGAACAGACATTTATCCCTATAGAATCAGTCGTAGAACACTTTGCTTCAGAACTTTTCCCTGGTTTTAAACAGATGGCATCTACACCATTTAGAGTTACCAGAAATGCCGATATTGAAATAGAAGAGGAGGAAGCAGATGACTTCCTGGAAATTCTTCAAGAGGGACTGCGTTCAAGAAACAAAGGTTCACTTATCCGCTTGGAACTTTTAGAGGGGGCAGACAAAAAACTTAGAAAATTTCTTCTTTCGCATCTTAACCTTGATGAGAAAGATATCTATACCTACAAATCTTTACCCTTAAACCTTGGAAGCCTTTGGCAAATAGTAGGCGATAAGGCACTTTCACACTTGGTACTTCCTACCTTCAACCCCAAAACACTACCACCTTTGGACTCAGAAAATATCTTTGATGTACTAGATAAACAGGATATACTGCTTTACCATCCGTTTGACTCTTTTGAACCAGTAATACAATTTATCAAACAGGCTGCTGCTGACCCTGAAACTGTAGCAATACGTATGACACTCTACCGTGTAGGGCAGAAATCTCCTATTGTTAAAGCCCTCATTGATGCTGTACGTGATGGCAAGCAGGTTATGGTACTTGTAGAACTTAAAGCTCGTTTTGATGAAGAGAATAATCTGCGTTGGGCAAAAGCACTCGAAGAAGCTGGAGCGCATGTGGTTTATGGTATCCCTGGACTTAAGGTGCATGCCAAGATCGCACAAATCATCAAACGTACAGGAAACAAACTGAAAAGTTATGTCCATCTGGCTACAGGAAACTACAATCCAGGAACGGCAAAAATTTATACAGATATATCTTACTTTACCTCCAAAGAGATATTTGGGACCGATGCAACACACTTTTTTCACTTTTTGACAGGTTTTTCTACCCATACCAAACTTGAAACACTCTTTATGTCACCCAAACAAATTAAACCAAAACTATTGAAACTCATAGAAAAAGAGTCTAAACATGGTACACAAGGGCATATTATTCTTAAAGCCAATTCTCTGGTAGATCATGATGTGATTAAAGCACTCTACAGCGCCTCATTGCAAGGATGCAAAATTGATCTGATTATTCGTGGAATTTGTTGTCTAAAACCTGGAATCAAAGGCGTATCGGAAAATATCCGTGTCTCTTCTGTCATAGGAAAATATCTGGAACATGCACGCATCTACTACTTTAAACACGATAAGGTCAAGTGCTATATTGCAAGTGCAGACCTTATGCCACGAAACCTTATTCGTCGGGTAGAGTTGATGACACCCATTTTAGAAGACAACCTTACACAAAAAATAGAACAGATACTCATGCTGCAACTTGCAGACAATGGACTACGCTGGGAGTTACAATCGGATGGAAACTATACCAAAGTACCATCACTGGGAAAACTGGTTAACAATCACAGTATTTTAGAAGAGTATGTCTCTAAAATACATGACAAAACAAAAAAAGAGACACCCGATTATGTCAGTCGTTTGGCAAATCGTATTTTAAAGGAGAGTTAATGTTGCTAAAATTTCAAAAATGGACACCCAAGCTGGGTAAAAATGCATGGGTGGCTGAAGGTTCATCTGTCATAGGAAGAACAACCATGGGTGAAGACTCTGCTGTGTGGTTTGGCTGTGTGGTACGTGGGGATGTACACTACATTACCATAGGAGACAGAACCAATATCCAAGACCTCAGTATGATCCACGTTACCCACCATAAAAACCCTGATGAGAGTGATGGAAACCCTACAACCATAGGTAACGATGTCACAGTAGGACATAGAGTAATGCTACACGGTTGCACCATAGAAGATGCCTGCCTCATAGGTATGTCTGCTACCATTCTTGATGGTGCGGTCATAGGCAAAGAGTCTATTGTTGGGGCAGGAAGTCTGGTAACAAAAAATAAAAAATTCCCTCCAAGAAGTCTTATCATGGGTAGCCCTGCAAAGGTAGTACGTGAACTTACAGATGAAGAGGTAGCAGAACTCTATGCTTCTGCTGAAAGATATGTAAAATTTAAGAATGAATATTTATAACCGTAGGTCGGGTTGCCCTTATCCCGACAATAATCTGCAAAAAAAGATATTTAAAATCCATAATTTATGTCGGGATGAGGGTAACCCGACCTACCAAACAATAATAATTAAAAGAAAAGCAATATGACACAAACCATAAGCAAAAGTTTCAAAGACATCATCTCCCCCACCGTTTTACTCTTTGTCATGAAAGTTACATTCATTGCAGCCATCATTACCTATGTCATCATAGCATGGCTCATAGGTGACAGCATCAACAGCTTTATTATCTCTTACCTCTCATGGATACCATGGGAATGGCTCCAAAGCACAGGAGCAAAAGTGGCATCTATAGCTATGGCTTACATGATTTTCATCATTATGATTTCTGTTGTCACTTCTTTTTTAGTAGAACCTCTACTCATCAAACTTGCCAAAAAACACTACCCTGAAGTAAAAGTAGTCGGCACACCCAACATTACAACATCTATCTTACTAAGCCTAAAATCCGCCATGATGATGTTTCTCATCTTTATATTTACTTTTCCAGCAATGTTTATCCCTCTTGTGGGTGCAGTCTATATGTTATGGCTATGGTCTATTCTGCTTAAAAAACCTACTATATATGATGTAAGTTCTCTGTTTATAGAAGATAAAAAAGAAATACAATCTAGAACAAAAAAGTCTACTATGTTGGCAATGATTGCAGCTGGTTTTAACTATATCCCTGTACTAAACATCTTTTCTGCTGTCTTTGCACAAATACTTTTTTTGCACCATATCCTGAGAAAAGAAGAAAACTAACCTTCTTCTTTTTTTAATCTACGCTCTTTTCTGGAAGATTTTGAAAACTGTAACAATTCGTCTGTTGTAGAGATATACTCCGGTAGCGTCTCAAAAGATTTTTCCATGACCTTTGCTGCACAAAGCGCATCGCTAAAGGCTCTATGGTGTGTAGCAGTCTCTATCCCCAAAAAGTCTATAAGATATGCCAATCCATAACGTTCACTCTCAAAGGTGCGTCGTGCCAGTTCTATAGTACAGAGTTTCGGATTACCAATATTTCCCAATCCAAAACGCTCAAAAGAGGCATCTAAAAACCCGTAGTCAAAATCTGCATTATGCGCTACAAACACAGCATCTGACATAAAATGTCTTAACTTGGAAAGTGCCTCTTTTCTTGTAGGAGCCCCCATAAGATCCATAGGTTCAATCCCTGTAATTTTACTAATATACTCTGGCAAAAAAGCACACTCAACAAAAGTTTCAAGACGGTCAACTATCTTTGCATTTTGTATCATAACTGCCCCTATCTCAATAACCTGAGAAGTACCGGGTTTAGAGCCATTGGTTTCTATATCTATCACACAATAACGTTGCGATTCATAAGAATTAAAGCAGGTTTTCAATGTGTAGCTACCTTCCTCTATTTTGGAAATAGGATAGCCAGAAGCCTGTAATAGAAAAAAAATAGTATCACTGTCTTCCAAAAGAGTAGTATATTTTGTAACAATACACTGATACTGTTCTTCTCTCAATACCCCATTGTTTTTACGAAAAGCTGTCGTAAGTTCGTTAAAGACTTTTTGCATGAAGGATAAACTGCTCTACTTTCTTAGGATCTTTTTTCCCTTTAACAGACTCAACACCCGAACTGACATCAACACCATAAAATCCAAATGGTTTAACCTGTGCTACATTTTCAGGAGTCAATCCTCCTGCCAAAATAATTTTAGAACACTCTATCTCTTTGAACCAATCAAGATTCAAACGTTTTCCTGTACCACCATAGGCTTCAGTATAAGCATCTACCAAACGATATCTCTCTTCAAACCTTGTCAAATCTTCAGAACTTTTGGCCCGTACGACAGGTAAAGTTTGCAGAGCAATAGCATCTAGAGACTCCTCATCCACCTCAAAGTGTATCTGTGCACGTGAAATATCACAATATTTAGAAACGGTATCTATTGTCTCTACTCCTTCATTTACAAAGAGTCCTACACGCTCCACAAAAGGAGGAAGCTGATCAATAATACGTTTTGCCTCTGTTGGTGAAATATAGCGTGGAGACTTATTATAAAAGACAAAACCCAAAGCATCCGCACCACACTCTACTGCATGCAAAGCATCTTTTAAGTTAGTGATTCCACAAATTTTAACACGCACAACTATCCTTTTATTTTAATGCCGACACAGCTGTTGCTATACCCTCTGGATGTTTATAGACAAACGAACCTGCAACAACTACATCAACCCCCGCAGCCTCAAGCTCTTTAATATTTTTATCATTCACACCACCATCTACCTCTATAAGACATTCAGGGTTATATTTCTCTATAAGCACTTTAAGACGTTTTGAGCGTTCCAAAACATTAGGAATAAATTTCTGTCCGCCAAAACCAGGATTTACAGACATAAGCAAGACCATATCTACATCTTCAAGCAAAAACTCTATAGCTTCTGGTGGAGTATGAGGATTGAGTGTAACAGCAGGGCGAATACCCAAATCACGTATCTTCTGTATCAGTCTGTGAGGATGCTTCTCCTCCTCTATGTGAAATGAGATAAATTCTGGATTTAAAGGAGCAAACAGATCAACAAAAAAACTATTATTCTCTACCATTAAATGAATATCCAAAGGTTTTGTCGCCGCTTTTGCCACTGCTTCTACCACCACAGGTCCAATGGTAAGATTGGGAACAAAATGCCCATCCATTACATCTACATGTACCAAATCACAGCCACCCTCACAAATGGCTTTGACATCTTCTGCCAACTTTCCAAAATCCGCAGATAAAATACTTGGAGCTACTAACATCATTTTCCTAATAATTATAAAATTTCTAAATAATTATAACATAGCCTAGATAAGTGGTTGATTGGTATAAGCCCCATAATGCAGGGTACCCTTCAAGACTCTAGTTAAGTTACGCATAATTTTTCTTTTAGTTTTCACAAAATATATAAGCAAGCGTAAATGCTTCAATTCCGTAAATCCTTAACTTCATAACACAGGAGATACCATTAAGCAAATTTTATGAAACTTTTGTCTATAATCCCACAAAATATTCACCGTTTTAAAACGGTATCACTTATGAAGGACATATAATGGCAAGAAGATGTGACATCACTGGCAAAGGGCCACTTGTAGGAAACAATGTTTCTCACGCACACAATAAAACAAAAAGAAGACAACTTCCAAACTTGAGATCTGTAAAAATTACACTTGAAGATGGAACAACTAAAAGAGTAAAAGTTGCGGCATCAACACTTAGAACTATGAGAAAAAAAGCTGCTCAAGCTGCAGCTGCTGTTTAAGCTTTACTGCTTAAATATTTAAGATAAGAGAGGATATACTCTCTTATCATGAATTTTATCCAAAAATTTAAAAAGTTTCTCGGCTGGAGAAGCACACCAAAACCACACATCACACTAAATGACGAATATTATGAACATTTAGCACCTTTTAGACTTCCACTTATACTTACTGTACTTATTATGTTAATTGGTACTATTGGCTATATGGTTATTGATAATTTTACATTAATGAATGCCATTTATCAAACCGGTATTACTTTCACAACTGTAGGGTACGGAGAGATACAGCCTATTTCAGATATGGGTCGTATATTTACAATTACACTGATTATCTTTGGATTTGTTATCTTTTCCATTGCGGTAGGTATTATTGCAGAAGTGGTCAAAAAGGGTGAATTTCAAAAAACTGCCAAGGAGCGTAAGATGCTTTATGAAATTGCTAGACTCAAACACCATTTTGTAGTCTGTTACCATAATGAGTTTACTATTCAGGTTACGAAACAACTTCGTGAAAACCACATCCCATTTGTAGTAGTTGACCCACGTGAAGATATGGAGGAGATAGCCAAAAAGTACCACTATCCTTATTTTGTTACTACAGAACCACACACAGAAGAAGGTATTCTCAAATCTCATCTCTCTTCAGCAAAAGGAGTTATTACCCTTTCTGACAATGTTGCTGACAATATTGCAACCATCGCCTCTGCACGTTTATATGAAAAAGAGATAGGACGTCAAAGGAAATACCTCATTATTGCCAATGCGAAAAGTAATGAAGATGACCAAAAACTTCTTAAACTCGGTGCCAACAAGGTAGTTACGGCAACCAAACTCATGGCACAACGTATCAATGCGATGGCAGCACGTCCAGATATGGAGAACCTGCTTCAGGAGTTTCTCTATAAAAAAGATACACCTCTTGATATGGAGGAGGCAAAAGTCTCCAAAACATCTTGGCTGGCACTGAAAAAAATAAAAGCTGCACGTTTTAGAGATATTGCCAATGTAACCATTATTGGTATTCGTCAAAAAGACAGTAAGTTTATCCCTATGCCAAAAGGTGATACTATCATTATGCCAGAATCAAAACTCCTGCTCATCGGTACAGGTGAAGGGATACGAAAAGCAAAAAAAATAATACGTAAAAAAATAAAACCCGAAGAGTTGAAATATGTATAAAATAACTGAATTACAAAACGGTCTTGAAAATGTACAGGGCTTTTACTGTGGTGCTACCAATGTAGGTATGCGTCCCAACAAAGAACAAGGTGATGTAGCCTTTATTCGCTCAAATGCACCTTGTGACATTGTTGCAGTCTTTACCTCAAACACTTTTCAAGCTGCACCTATCAAACATTTTCAAAAGTATCCTAAAGATTTTAAAACAGATTTTGTACTCATCAATGCTAAAAATGCCAATGCCATGACAGGTAAAAAAGGTGTAGAAGATATAGAGACTATTATGTCTGCTCTCTCTAAAAAACAAGAGGTACTTAATCCTGTGATGAGTTCCACAGGTGTCATAGGCTATCGTTTACCACTTGATAAAGTAACTTCTGCTTTTGATACTTTGGACTTTTACAGTAAAAATTCCGATGATGCTGCACGTGCCATCATGACAACAGACTCTTTCAAAAAAGAGTTAGCCTATAAAGTAGAACTTGAAGATGGCACTTCATTTAACATTGCAGCCATCTGTAAAGGTGCGGGGATGATAAACCCAGCTATGGCTACAATGCTCTGTTTTATCACTACTGATGCAGACATACCTAAGTCAGATATGGATACCCTGCTTTTAGGCTCTACAGAACAATCTTTCAACCGTATCTCTGTAGATGGAGACACCTCTACCAATGACACAGTCATGCTGCTTGCCAACAAACAAAGCGGAGTATATGACCAAGAAGCCTTTAGTGAAGTACTCAATAAAATCATGTTTGAACTTGCCATGATGATACTACGTGATGGAGAAGGTGCAAACAAACTTGTAGCCTTTGAAGTAAAAGGTGCCAAAACAGTTGAAGAGGCACAAAAGGCTTCTATGGCTCTGAGCAATTCACTACTTGTTAAGACCGCCCTCTTTGGAGAAGACCCAAACTGGGGTCGCATCGCTTCTACGATTGGTGCTTCGGGCATAGCCTGTGATGATGAGACACTTACCATTCATTATGATGATTTGCTCATCTACTCTAATACATTCAGAGAACTTGACAAAGAGAGAGAAGAGAAAGCCTATGCCATTATGAAACAGGAGAGTTTTAAAGTCACTTGTGACATTGGGCTAGGAGATGCCTGCTACACTTCCTATGGCTGTGACCTTTCGTATGAATATGTCAAAATCAATGCCGAATACAGAACCTAATCAATGTTTTGATAGTGTAAAAGTGTTATACTTTCATTATCAAAATACTAAGGACTAACTATGTTACACGAATATAGAGATGAAATTCACGAACTTAAACAAGAAAATGCACACTTTGCACATATTTTTGAAAAACACAATGAGATTGACAACAAGATAGAGCATACAGAAAATGGAGACACTCCAATGACAGATATGGAACTTGAAACACTTAAAAAAGAGAAGCTTCTTTTAAAAGATGAAGCCTATAAAATGATTATGGATTATAGAAAATCCAAAGCATAATTATTGTGTGAGCTTCGGCTCACTACCTCACCACCTCTTAATACAAAATATCATACTACCTAAAGATAAAATACATGGCACAATTCAATACAATTACAGATATTCCAAAAAATCTTTTAAAAACACTGCAAACTCTTGGCTTTACCACAATGACAGAGATACAACAAAAAGCCATTAACCCCATACTAGATGGCTCAGATATTTTGGCACAATCCAAAACTGGTTCAGGAAAAACCTTAGCCTTTGGACTGCCTTGTGTGATGAATACAAACACCAATAACTATAAACCACAAACCATTATCATCACCCCCACACGTGAACTTGCAGATCAGATAGCTGTAGAACTTCGACGTGTGGCTGCCTACAAACCCAATCTCAAGATACTCACACTCTATGGGGGTGTACCTTTGCGTGCACAGGCAGACTCACTTGCCAAAGGGGCGCATATACTCATAGGAACACCTGGACGCATACAAGACCACTTGGCAAAAGAGACACTAACCCTAGAGAGCATCAAAACCCTTATACTCGATGAAGCAGACCGTATGCTGGACATGGGTTTTTATGATGAGATAGTCAAAATTGGCTCAAACATGCCAAGAGGAAAACAGACCCTGCTTTTCTCAGCTACTTTTCCTCCAGATATAGAAAAACTGGCAAAAGCTCTACTCAATCAACCTCTCACCATCAAGGTAGATACTGTAGTAGAAGCAAATAAAATAGATGCCCTAGTCTACGAAACCACAGACAAGTTTAAAACACTGACAGCGCTCATACAGTCTTACAAACCAGAGTCGCTTCTCATTTTTTGTAACACAAAAGCAGAGGTTATTTCTCTCACAGATACATTGGCAAAACGTGGACATTCAGTTATAGACATCCATGGTGACTTAGACCAACGTGACAGAAATGAGTCCGTCATTGCCTTTGCCAATGGCTCCAAACGTATCTTGGTAGCTACAGATGTCGCATCACGTGGACTGGACATCAAAGACATTGAGTTAGTCATCAACTATGACTTACCTTTTGATGCAGAAGTCTATACGCACCGTATTGGACGTACAGGACGTGCCGATGCCACAGGTACAGCAATCTCCCTCTTTACGCCTAAAGAGAGCGAGAAGTGTGCGTATATACTCCAAAAGGCTAAGAAAGCTGAGCTAAAAGAGTTACGTGTAGATGCAAAGTTTAAAATGCAATCAGATTATGACACACTCTGTCTCAACGGCGGTAAAAAAACCAAACTGCGTGCAGGTGATATTATAGGTACATTCTGTAAAGAGATAGGCATAGAAAACAGGTTGATAGGCAAAATAAACATCACCGATACCAAGTCATACATTGCCTTGCACCATATGGTAATAGATGACGTATGTAAGGCTTTGAAAAAGGTAAAGATTAAGAAAAAGAAGTATGTGGCGTGGGTACTTTAGATTACTCCTTTAGTATCTCTCTGCGTCTTCTGTTTCGTGCCACATAAAAAAGTATAATGAACACCACACTCACCAAGGCGATGAGTGTGGCTGACTTCATGTATTCAGAGATGAGTTCTTGATTTGAGCCTACGACATAGCCAACAACAACAAGGACAACTACCCAAATACCAGCTCCTATGGCTGTATAAAAAGAGAATTTGGCTATGTTCATACGTGCTAGTCCTGCTGGGAGTGAGATGAGTTGTCTGATGCCAGGGATGAGTCTGCCTGTGAATGTAGAAATTTCTCCATGCTTTGCAAAGAAGGTATCTAGTTTATTAAGTGTTTCTTCTTTGATGAAAAAGTATTTTCCATATTTTAAAATGATTTTTCTGCCTAAATGCATGGCAAGATAGTAGTTGAGCAATGCCCCTGCTACAGAGCCTAAAATACCCACAAATATCACCATATAGAGATTCATCTCACCTTGGTAGGATAGGAAACCTGCTGGTATCATAATAATTTCACTAGGAAAAGGGAAAAAAGTACTCTCAAGAAACATGAGAAGGAAGATACCAAGATATCCCATATCCCCTATTTGATTTACAAGGAACTGGGCTATATCATGTATCATAAAAAAAGAAGTAGCGATTACTCGCTATATGCACCAACTGAAGTTAAATGCATATAACGTTTATCTAACATTTCATCTATTGTAAGTTCTCTAAGAGCTTTTACATTTTCTAAAAAGTATGCTTTAACTACATCTGCTGATGTCTGTTTATCTCTATGCGCACCAATAAGAGGTTCATCAAGGACATCATCTACAAGTTTATGCTCCAACAAATCACTAGGTGTGATTTTAAGTGCTTTGGTTGCTGCTTCTACCTTAGATGGGTCATTCCACAAGATAGCAGAACACCCTTCTGGAGAGATAACTGCAAAAACAGAATAACGCATCATTGCAAGTTTATCACCTACACCAATAGCCAATGCTCCACCTGAACCACCTTCACCAATAACTACAGAAATCATAGGTACTTTCACTGCCGCAAACTCAAAAAGGTTTTTTGCGATAGCCTCAGACTGCCCACGCTCTTCAGCTCCCAGTCCCGGATAGGCACCCGGAGTGTCTATAAGCATCAATACAGGAATATCAAATTTTTCTGCCATACGAACTGCACGAAGTGCTTTTCTGTATCCTTCAGGGTTTGGCATACCAAAATTACGTTTAATTTTATTTTTAACGCCACGTCCTTTTTGTTCACCAATCACCATTGCTCTTTGATCACCTATGTAACCAATATAACAAAGAATAGCTGGATCATCACGGAAAGCTCTGTCTCCATGAATCTCATAAGCATCTTCCATAATGAGTTTGATATAATCCAAAGCATAAGGTCTATCAGGGTGACGTGCAAGTTGAAGTTTTTGAAAATCAGAAAGAGAACCAAATGTTTTATTGACCTCTTTTTCTAACTCTTTTTGGAGTTTTTCAACAGCATCCATATTGGCGATGGCATGTGCAGATACAATCTCTTCTTGTATCTTTTCAATTTTATTTTCAAAATCTAAATAAGTTGCCATATCTTTAATCCTTATATTTTCTTAAAGATAACTACACCGTTTGTTCCACCAAAACCAAATGAATTAGACATAGCAATATTAACCTCTGCTTTTCTTGCACCTTCTGTAACATAATCCAAGTCACAATTTTCATCTGGTGTTGTATAGTTAATTGTCGGAGGCAATACCCCATCTCTCATAGCCATCAGACATACAACTGCTTCTATAGCACCTGCTGCACCCAAACAGTGTCCTATCTGACCTTTAATAGAACTCACTGGAGGGAAATTCTCTTTTCCAGCAAGAAGTTCCTTGAGTGCCGCTGTTTCATTTTTATCATTCACGGGTGTTGATGTTCCATGAGCATTGACATAATCAATCTTAGGCTCACCCGCCATTTTATAAGCACCCTTCATCGCACGAAGAGGTCCATCCATTGTTGGTGTTGTAATATGATTTGCATCACCACTTTCACCAAATCCGATAATCTCACCATAGATAGTGGCTCCACGCGCTACAGCATCATCATAAGATTCCAAAACCAATGCTCCTGCACCTTCACCCATTACAAAACCATCACGATCAGCATCAAAAGGGCGTGATGCAGATTGAGGGTCATCATTTCTTGTAGAGAGTGCTTTCATCGCAGCAAAACCACCTACACCTACAGGGCAGATAGCTGATTCTGCACCAACCACCAACATCTTGTCTGCTGTACCAACCATAATAGATTTTGCGGCTTCACCAATAGCATGGGTACCTGCTGCACATGCTGTCACAGATGCAAGGTTTGGACCTTTTAAGTTTTGATAAATAGAGATGAAGCCACCCAACATGTTTACAAGAGATGAAGGAATAAAGAATGGAGAAATTCTTCTTGGACCTCTGTTACCACACACCAAAGAGTTCTTCTCAATATTAGGAAGCCCACCAATTCCAGAAGCACTTGCTACACCAAAACGCTCTCTGTCAAAGTCTTCTGGTAATTTCGCATCTTCCATGGCTTCTTTTGCAGCAGCAAGCCCAAGATGTATAAATCTGTCTGCTTTTTTTGCCTCTTTTGCATCTAAGACAGTTAAAGGGTCAAATCCTACAATTTCACCTGCAATAGTTACTGACTGACCTTCTGTATCAAAAGATTCAATTGTCTTTATACCGCATTTGCCTTCAAGAATTCCTGAAAATGCACTCTCCTTATCTAGCCCTAGAGAGTTTATCATCCCTAAACCTGTTACTACTACTCTTTTCACTGGTGCTCCTATATTATGCTTAAACTAAGATATAGTTAAATATTTATAAAATACTCAACTATATGTTACATTTTCCCCCGAAGGGAAAAGAAGATTATACGTTTTCGATAAACTTGATTGCATCAGCTACAGTAGCGATTGCTTCTGCCTGATCATCAGGAATTTCAATATCGAATTTCTCTTCAAGTGCCATAACTAGCTCAACAACATCAAGACTGTCAGCCCCAAGATCCTCTACGAACTTAGACTCTTCTTTTACCTCATCTGGGTTCACATTTAGTTGCTCAACAACTACTTCTTTTACATCATCAAATAATGCCATTGACTACTCCTTTTGTTTGTTAAAAATACGTCTAAGTATATCAAAAAAATAATAATAAAGCTTATAATCATATGCTTATCAGGAAAAAAACATATCTATTTCCCTAAAAGTTTCTTTTTTACAAAGAGATTAGATAAGTTTTTCTGATTTATAAACTACTATACAGCTTTTCAAAATCAAAATGTATAGTTTGCATTTACATAGATATAACGTCCTGATTCATTCATGAGCATAACATCTTCATTGCTGCTACCAGAAATCAGTGTCAAGTCTTTATAGGTATTTGAAACGGCATACGTTTTATCAAAAACATTATCTACACCCAGTGTCAATTTAAGATGCTTACCCAATCTCTTTGTACCTTTTAAATTAAATACAGTATAACTACCTAACAGCTGCTCTCCGTTATCTGAATCAAACTTACTCCATTTGGCACTGTATATCCCTTCGGCTTTAAAACTCAGACTCTCATCATAATCATAATTGAGTGCCAAATTAAGTTTTAACGGAGGAATCTCTGCCAGATCTTTATCGCTCTGTCCAATGAGAGCATCTTGCTTTTTACCTTTCTGATAGGAAAGTCCATAATCAAAATAGATGGATTCTGTAGCCACATAAGTTCCCAAAACATCAATCCCCCAAATTGTGGCATCTACATTTTCAAACCGTTTCGTTATAGCATTGTAGGCAATGTAGTCTTTAAGGTCACTATAGAAAAATTTACTCTTTAATGTAAAATCTCCCCACATAGACTCAACCCCCATATCAAACTCTCTATTTTGCACTTTCTTAAGTGTCACAGTACCAACCTCTTGTCCCATTTTATCATGATAGTAAAGTTCTTTTCCATCAGGTACTCTTGATGAGAATCCCAATCCTATAAAATATTTACTTTGCATATCTGCATGATAGATTCCATAAATATTTCCACTCAAACCATTATAACTGTTATCTTCTACTCCTGCTCTGTCAGTAGAGATATCTGTATTGTCATAACGTAGAGCAAAATTAACTTCCCATTTATCTATATGAATCTTATCTTTGGCAAAAAGGGCAAGATTTTGTGTTTTACTCTCCCAAATACTGTGAAATTTTGCTGCGGGAAAAGGTGTATTATTTTTATAATATGCCCCATCCCAGTTTCGTTTACTGTAATCAAGACCCAATGTAAGCATATGGTTGCTTAGTTCAAATTCATTTTTAAGTTTGGCACCTTGCATTTTTGTTGTAAGCCAATGCTTTATCACCCCTTTGGTAGCAGTAGATTTTCTATAGTGATTACTCATAGGATGATCTACCTCTGACTGGTAGGCACTCAGTGTTAATTTTTTGGAATACTTTCCAAGGTATTTGAGTGTATAGGTTAAATTATAGATATCACCATTATCATAATCTGCATCCATAGGAGTATTGGGATACAGGACATCATCACTCTCATCTCTGGCATAACTCAATTCAAGTGATTGGGTATCTGTGATATCCCAAAACATTTTAGCCAACACAGTTTTTTTAGTAAAGGCATCTATCTCCCTTTTTAGAGGCGAATATCCCATTCCCTCCGTTCCTGGATGTGCAACAATGTAACGATCTTGCTGCTGAGCAAAAGTATCTCCGCTACCATCTTTGTACTGTCCTCCCTGCTCATAAGAGGTAGAGAGCAGGAATCTTACGGCATCTGTACCACCAGAGAGTGTAAAAGCACCCTTTTTATAATCAAAGCTCCCTATATTAAAAGAGAATTCTCCAAAGAACTCTGGTTTTGGCTTTTTCATATGTATTTTAATATCTGCACTCAAGACTCCAAAATCTTCAACATTAAAAGGGCCTTCATTAATCTCTATAAAATCAATATTGTTTGTTAGTACATGAGAAACTGGTGGATCCATTCTGTTTGGACATGCCCCACAAACCTTAGCTCCGTCAATCGTTACATTAATATTATCTTTTTTCTGACCTCTAACGATAATATCATTGGCAATACCAGAACGTCTAACTAATGAGACACTTGGACTTTGTTTAAAGAGTGCTTCTGCAAGATCTGCTGATTTGATGTCTTCTCCATGCACATCTTTAATCACTTCAGTATCTGCTTTAGCTTCTACATTTATAGTTTCCAACTCTACTTGTGCTGCCTGTAGTAAAAGTGAACAAGCAAACGAAAGATAAATTATTCTCTTCATTATTAATTCCTCCAAATTGTTTGGAGTATTGTTACATGCTACTGTTAATTATCTGTTAAACTTATCGCAGTTGGTAATGCAATATTAAATTTACACTTGAAGGAAGAGAGACAGGTGATTTTTTAGCATCTATAGGAAAAGCTTTTTTTACAGCATTTCTTGCTGATTTATAAAATACTTTGGGTCCACGTACCAAAATATGACCAACATTACCATTGGACAAAATAGTAAATTTTACTTTCACACTTCCCTCCATCCCCCGTTTTTTGGCAATACGTGGATAAAATTTATTTCGATCAATCTTTGCTCTTAATGAAGTCCAGAATTTATTACGCTCAGCTTTTGTGCTTTTTGATTGTTTAGATGATGCTTGCTGTCTTGAAGGTTTTTTCTTTTTTACTCTCTTCTTTTTTATTTTTTGCTTTTGTGCTTTTTTCTTTTTTTTAGGTTTTTCAATACGCTTTTTTATAACAGGTTTAGGCTTTTTAACAATAGGTGTCTCTACCACTTTTTCAACCATAGGCTCAGGCACTGGCTCCTCAATAATCTCTTCAACTTTTGGTTCTTCCTCTACTACTGGCTCAACCACTTCCTTGACAATCTCTTTAGGAGCTTCTACAATTTCTGGGACAAAGGTAGACAAAGACATCTGTATGCTTTTCTCTTTCAGCACTTCAGAAGAGACATAATGATGATTTTTAGAATAAAAAAATATTACAGCTATACCCACATAGAGTAAAGCCGTAACAAAATAAGAGATAAAATGGCGTATACCATGTCTTTGCATCATTAAAATCTTTTTAAAATATTATGACGGAAAAACATTAAGGAAGTGTTAAAAAGGAGAAAAGTACATACTATTTAAAATGTATTATCTAAAATAAGTATGATTTTTTAATTTACATCTCCAAAATCTTCTCTTCTTTAACTGTCCAAATAAAGACAACAGGGATAAACACTAGTGTCATAAATGTCCCTACTATCAGACCACCTATTGCTACAGCACCCAATGGTGCAAGACGCTCTAGCCCTATGGCAGCACCTTGTGCAACAGGAAGCATACCCACAGATACTGCAAAGGCAGTCATTAGTACAGGACGGGTACGTATTTTAATAGACTCTAACATCGCGTCACGTTTATTCATACCCTTTTGTACCTGCTCTATGGCAAAGTGTATCAGTAAAATGGCATTATTTACAATCACCCCTGAGAGTAACATAAAGCCCATCATCGCAGGCATAGAAACATGATACCCAATGGTAAGCATCGTCCAAGATGCTCCTATGATGGTCAGTGGAATAGAAAAGAGGATCATAAGCGATATTTTCACATTGGCAAACATTACAATAAGCGTAAAGAAAATGAGTACCACAGCGATAATAATCGCCCCTATCATACGCTCAGCAGAGGCTTTAAACTGTTTGATATCCCCTATCTGTTCAAGTTCTACACCACGAGGTAGATTCACATCTTCTAACTGCTTTTCAAAGTTTGCCATAATGTGTGAGATGGCCGCTTTCTCACGATTACCATACACTTCCAAGGTATATTGTAAATCTTCTCTTGTAATAAGACTCGGCTCTTTTTTATCTGTTATGCTTGCTATTTTACTAAGTGGTATTTTACCTTTAGGTGTATCAATCAGCATAGTAAGGATGGTATTAAACTGATTCATTTGATCCTTAGGTAACCAAACCCTGACTGTATAATCCATCGCATTTGCTTTAGGAAAACTTGCCACTGGTGCACCACGGAGTGCCAGTTGCAGTTGTGCAGTTACATCAGAACGTTTGAGTCCATAATGTGCCGCTTGGGCTTCATCTACATTTAGATTATACACTACTTTATCCATATCCCATGTGGTAGCCGTAGAGACAACACCTTTTGTTTTGGCTAAGGCTTTCTCTACTTGGGCACCTGCAGCTTGCAATGCATTGATATCAGAAGAACTCAGTTTGGCATCTACATTTGCACGGATACTTGCTAAGGCGGTAGCACCATAAGGGGTGATATCTAGGTACTTCACATTAGGTATTTTAGCTATCTGGGTGCGTAAGGCTTTAGAAATTTCCCAGATATCTTTTTCTCTTTTATACCTGTCAACATAGGTAGCCACAATAGAAAGATGGTCAATACCAGAACCAGAACCAATACTAAGCACGCCAGCTTCAGAGCCGATACTCCCTGAAATACGTAAAAGTTTCCCCTGCTCTTTAATAATCACATTGACTTTTTTCATAATCTCTTCAGATTTTTCTATGGGTAGATTGGCTTGGGTGGTTATTTTAATATTCACACCACCTGTATCCATAGGAGGCATAAGCTCTTGACCCACCACTGGCATGACTAACTTTACAGAGGTAACAAAAAGAGCTAGCAACACCACGATAGAGACAACACCCAATATCTTTGATGCTGTAATCACACGTACTATATTGGCAAAAAATGCCTGTATGTAGTCATTTGCTCTACCAATAACAGCATGAAACCACCCCTCTACTTTAAGTAAGAGTGGGTTTTGTATCGCTAAAATATGCAAAGAGAGTAGCGGTACTGCTATAATAGAAATAACATAAGAAGCCACCAGTGCCAAAAGCAATGTCCCTACAAGTGGGGCAAACACTGTTTGTGGATACCCACCCACAAAGAGCATAGGTGCTAGGGCTATCATCGTAGTAATGGTTCCACTCAAATCTGCAAACATAATCTCTTTAGTTCCATCAAATACCGCAGCATGAATCTCTTTACCCAGTTCACGGTAGTGCCTCTCTATATTCTCCATGACCACCACAGTATCATCAAGTAATAGTCCCAGTGCTAAGATAATCGCAGTAAGTGTCACCACGTTAAAGTCAATACCTACTAACCACATCAAGGCAATAGTAGAAGCATACACAAGAGGAATTGTCACCAGTACCACCAAAATCTGACGGAAACTAGCCAAGAATAAAAATACCACAATGGTAGACATAATAATCGCATCACGTAACGAATCAAACATATTCATTGTACTTTGTTCTATCGTCTCTTTTTGAGTATCACTCACTTCAAAATTAATATTAGGGTATTTTGCTTTAAACTCTCCCAGCATACTTTCGACTTTATCAATAGTCTTAATCACATCTGCACTCACTGAACGCTGAATGGAGAGTGCAATAGCTGACTTACCATTACCAAAATAAGCTGCACTGTTTTCATAATGTCCAAAATAAACTTCTGCCACATCTGCTAATTTAATATCTTCTGTAAGGGCAAGTGCTTTCAATGCAGAAACCTTGTCTCGTTTCCCTTGTGACTTGATCAGGTAACGATGTGCCTCATTACTCACAAAACCTACAGCGTATTCATTGTCATTTTTTTGCAAGGTAGCAATGACATTTCCAAGTGAGAGATGATAGGCATCGAGTTTGTTTTTATCCACAATAATCTGTAACTCTTTTTCATACCCACCAAAAATGTCTACATTGGCAACCCCTTTGGTTTTAAGCAGTTTATGTTTTATTTCACCTGATGCAATATCTCGTATATCTTCCAAGTTCAGGCTTGTACCCTCTTTAGCTGACATCGATACCACAAGCACAGGGGCAGTGGCTTCGGTAATCTTAATAATCTGAGGTTCGCGGATATCACGTGGGAGTTTGGCACGTATTTTTGAGAGTGCATTGGTGACATCATTGACTGCTGTATCTATATTTTTAGCATATTCAAACTCTGCTCGTATCACGGTGACTTCATCAATAGTATTAGAGTATGCTCTACGTATCTCATCGAGAGCATAAAGCTCCTCTTCTACGGGTACAGCGATGTTGGAAGCCATCGTCTTTGCACTAGCTCCTGGCTGGACAATGACGAGTGCAACTTCAGGGTAGTTAGAGTTAGGAAAAAGGTTTCTATGAATTTTTCCATACCCCATGATACCTGCCATAATAAACAGTGCCAAAAATGAAAGTATGATATGAGGTTTTTTGAGTATTTTTTCTACCCAAGTAACCTCTTCTTTTATAGGTGTAGCATTACTCATGCTTCTCTCCTACAATCTGCACTTTATCATACAAAGGAAGCTCAGATAGTTTTACTTCACTTCCGTATGCAACTACATCTTTAGGACACTCGCTCAAAAGTATCTGCTGCTTTTCCTGCATTAAAACATTTACCTTTAAGGGAACAAATTTTCCCTCCACATAAGCCATTACAAAAATTCCCTCTTTTTTATGCACAAGTGTATTGGCAGGTAATACACATCCGCCTGCTTCATCTGTGAGTACATTAATGCTCATACTTGTACCTACAGGTAAATCTATGGTTTTACTTAATGCTATCTCTGCTGAGAGAAGTCCATTCTTTGAAGTAGTATAGAGTGATTTAATCTCCCCGATTTTTTCATGACTGTCATATACAGACAGCCCTTTCTTGATCACTTTTGCTTGCGTAGGCGCATACGAAAAAACCAACTTTTTTGCGCCATCACTCATACTAAGAATGGGTTTGCCTGTAGCTGCCAAGTCACCCTGATGTAAAAAGAGTCTATCTATCACACCATCAAATGGTGCACGAATACTCAAATAGGTCAATTGGTGTTTAAGTTGTGCTATTTTTTGTTGTGTATTTTCTATAAGAGATTGTTTGGACTTTAAAGTAAGTGCAGACATCTCTAGCTTCTCTTTAGCGATTCCACCCACTCTATAGAGTTTCGTGTTTCTGTTATGAATACTCTTTGCCAATAACAAATCACTTTTTTGTGTATTGAGTGTTGCATGAAGCGCATCTATATTAGAGCGTAATTCAATGGCATCTATGCGCACGAGAAGTTCACCTTTTTTGACAACTTGAGACTCTTCTACATTCACTTTTTCAACATAACCTGCAAGTTTGGTAGAGAGTTGAATACTCTTATCTGAAAGTACTTGTGCTAAAAAAGATACTTTATTACTTAAGTTTCCTGGAGTACCTTTTACCACAGGTACACTGATTACTTCTGCATCAGGAAGTTCTGTATTGGCTACCTCAGCTTTTCTAGCTTCTAAGAGACTCTTTCCTTTGATTCCCAATGCCACGACTCCTAAAAGTAGTATCACGCTAATCACAATCTTTTTATTCATTACTCAACCCCTCTTTCCATCAGATAATCTATATAGTATTTACTCTTTTGATAGTTATATTTACTCTCTATCACTTTTGCTTTAGCCAACCAAGTTTTACCTTTTGCCAAAAGTAAATCATTGAGCGTTGAAGCATCATTGTCATAACGTACTTGCTCAATATTTTGTGCTTTTTGACTCAAACGCAATCCAGAGACATTCCCTAAGTACGTCTCATAATTTTGCTTCACTTTTTCAACAGCTTGAGTAAGAAGTTTTTTTAAATCAAGCAGTGTTTGTTCTTTTTGAAACCCTGCTTGCATTTTGGCAATCTTGGCTTTTTGTATAGCTATATCACGCTTGCCAAAATCCACAAGATTGTAATTGACATTCACCCCTACTTGCCAGAGGGTTTCATTATCCCAGTTATTTGTGGCTATATCCTCTCCATAGTTTTTTCCGGCATACGCTGCTAGATTGACCTGAGGTAATTGGGAAGCTTTACTCTTTGCTATCATCTTATCTGCTTTTTTCTCTGCCATCTCTTCTACTTTTACCTTAGCTAAGCGTGTCGCCTTTGCATAGAGTCTATTTACAGAGTAATGAGGCTTTTTTACCTTTATGCCTATAGCACTCACTTTTTTCACACCTTTGCCTACAAGTGCCGAAAGCGATGCTTTGGTTGTTTCTATATTCGATGCTAAGATCTTTTCTTTAGTACGCGCTTCTTGTAAATCTGCTTGGGCTTTAAGTAAATCTATTTTGGCTTTACGTCCTACTTTGACTTCATAGGCTATCTGGTTGGTAAGTTTTTTGAGTGCTTTTGTAAAAGTACGTTGTGCCCGCAGTATCTCTTTTTGTGCAAGTACTGAGAGGTACAAAGAGCGAATATTATACACCAACTGTTCTTTACCTAATTGCATTTTTACTTGACTCATCTGTGTAGCGAGTTGGTCTATCTCTACCTGTCTAGTCTGTGCAAATCCTGTAAAAAGTGGCACCGTGTATTTCAGTCCTGCAGAAAAGATATCTTTACTGGTGGTCACAGGCGAGCCACCTACAATAGAACTAGGTACAAGCGGTGCAAGAGTTCGCTCTATATTGTAGTGTGTATAATCACCCACAACATTGAGTTCACCATACTTTTGAGCCCGACTCTCTTTACGTTTAAGTTCTGTGAGGTTAAGTTGTGCTTGATTTTGCTTTATCACAGTACTATGCTTAGTTGCATAGCTGATGAGTCCACTTAATGTCTCTGCCCATAAAGATACAGACATAACAAGTAGTAAGAAAAGTTGTTTCATATAGATACTCCTATCATTTTATAATGACAGAGTACCCTGCCTATATAAACCCAATGTGAACTACTTTTCCAATCTCAGTTTTTTTCTTACATCAAATTGTTCTAAATAACGTTTGATATCTTGCCTTAATCTCTTATCCTCCAACGATAAAGACTCTTTCATGGGGAATTTTAGAAAAAACTGAGGTGGCATAATAGAGCTTTTTTTGTTTGGGTCTTTTAAATACCCAAACATAGCCTCTTGCATACGTGCACTGGTACTGTACTTCAGCAAGTAGCGTCTGTAGATTAAATTACTTGGTATTTGCTGTGCTTTGTGACAGGAGAGACAGTCCTGTTCTAGTGTATTGTTTTTGGCACTAATAGCCAGTGTAAGCAATATCCATAAAACTATTTTACCCATCGTATGTGAACCTCCGTTCCTTCATGAATTACAGATTTTATCTCTAAATCATAGGCATAGTTTTCACATACCTGTGAAACAATATGCAAGCCAATTCCAAAACCACCTTCGCTTTTATTGGCACGTTTAAAGCGTTGCATTATCTGTTTTAAATCTTCTGATTTTATACCAATACCTGTATCACACACAATCAATTTTTCTGGAGTAAGTATCACCTCAAGTGTGCCATCATGTTTGTTGTACTTGATAGCATTTGAAAGGAGATTATCTATCAACCTAAGTGCATCATTTTTATCTATTTGAAGGAGAACATCTGCTGTGACATTAAGCACTAATTTTAATCTTTTTGCTTCAGCCATGGAGGTAAAATATGCCATACGTTCCTGTAACAATGCACTCATATTGACTGCTGTAATATGACGATGATACTGATGGTTTAAATTCAGATAGGTTAAATCATCATAAATACGACTTAAGGTTTTAGAAGCTATCTCTATACGCTTGAGTTCATTGGCACTCTCTTCATATTTTTCCAACGCTTCTATCATCTCTACATTGGTGAGTATGGTACTTATGGGGGTATTGAGTTCATGTGTAGTATCTTGGATGAAGTGATTCATTTTTTCAAGTGATTCTCGCATAGGTGCTACAAATAAACGTCCTAAATAATATCCTAAAATTGAAAAAAATACCCCAGCTGCCAACATAAAAATAAGTATGTTTTTTTGTAGATTTTGGATGGGTGCAATATCTATGGGTTTTGTTACAAGCAGATATGCCGCACCCAAATAATAAGGCTCTATTTTTGCAACATACTGTAATATATTTTTTTCTTTCGTTTCCAAAGCTTGTGTGGCTTTTATCGTACCGAAAATATATTTTTTATTCAGATCATAGATGGCAGACTTTATCTCTGTATGCGTAGGATATGTCAATATTTTATCATTTGACTTATGCATAGTCCTTAGTTTGGTTTTAAGCCTTTGGACCTCGTATTTTAAAGCTTGGCGTTGCGTATCAACCAAATGATGCTTAGATGAGGTATAAAATACCCAAGATGCCAATGAAAAAAGAAGTAGTGTCGATAGCAGATAGATCACTAAAAATCGAATCAGACTTCTTTTTTCACTCTGTAACAAATCTATATCCTATATTTTTAATGGTTTCAACTCTCTCTTTGCCTATGGCTGCACGTATTCTCTTAATATAAGTTCGTAAAGAACCGGAGCTTGATTCTTCATCATACTCCCAAAGCGTTTCATTAATTTTTTCATACGCTAAAAGTTCATTTGGATGTTGCAAAAAAAGAGAAAGAAGTTTTAATTCTTTGGTTTTCAACCCTATTCTTTCATCATGATATGTAAGTGTCAATTCCTTGATATCAAAAAAAAGCCCATCTCCTAAATCTATTTTTGATTCATGGGTACCAAAAGAGCGTTTAAGTAAAGATTCTACACGTACCAGTAGCTCTTTCAATGCGAAAGGTTTACGTATATAGTCATCACACCCTAAAGCAAATCCTTTTTCCACGTCTTCAACACTGTTTAAAGATGTGATGAAAATGGCAGGTATTTCTTTACCTTCTTGGCGAATATTTTTCAAAAATTCAAAGCCACTCATGTGAGGTACCTTTACATCTAAAAGCATCAAATCAATATGCTTCTCATAAGCTATCTCTTCTACTTTTAAACCATCATACGCCTCGTAGACTTCATACCCCTTAAGTTCCAGAAACTGCTTGATTGTCTCATTGAGTTGTATATCATCTTCGAGTAGTAAAATTTTAACTGTCATCACTTTCCTTTACAAGATTTTCCGTGTCCCTTGCCCTGAAATCCTTTAGATGGAAAATTATCATACATCCATGATGCAATTGTTTGAAGTTCTTCTTCTGTTACATTTCCTTTTTGTGAAGGCATAAGTCCAAAACTCTTAATCTTTTGTGGCATACATACTGCTTTATTTACTTGTGGATTAAGGGCATACTCTGTCACAAACTTCACAGCCTCTTCTTTAGTGCCATACGTCATTTTAACATGTCTCATCACACCCATTACTGGAGGGGCTACTAATGTTGATTTATCACGTGGATGGGTAGTCACATGACATGCTGTACACTTTGCTTCAAAAAGTGTAGCACCATCTTGAGCATATGTAACATGAGTCATAACCGATATCGTTGCTAACGTTAATAGTATTTTGTTTGGTTTCATTTATTAAATCCTTTATTTTTTATAGTATAAGGTTCATAAATGAATCAAATATGAATTTTAGATAAATCTAGACTTACCTTTGTTCCCACATCTTTTTTAGAATAAATCTGGACTTCTATATTTTCTTCATCACAGTAAGCTTTAACCAGTGCAAGCCCTATTCCCTCACCCTCTTTTTTACTGTCACCTTGATAGTAACGTTCATAGACACGCAACAATTGTGTCTCATCCATCCCCATACCACTATCTTGAATACTAAGTATATTCCCATCCATACCTATCTCTATAGTGGTTTTTTTATCAGAATACTTCATCGCATTCATAAGCAGATTATCTATCATTTTTTCAAAACCGATTTTATCAGCATAAACTGTTTTATCTATAGTTTCTAAAGAAAAATGATTACGCTCAAAAGCTTGAAAAACTTCTATCCGCTCCTTTAATATATCATAAAGAGGGAAAGTCTCTTTTTCTGTAGGGTGTATCTCTTTTTTTATACTATACACCAGCTCTTTATAAAGCCTTTCAAGACGTAACGATGAAGCATTTATACGTTCTAGTCTTTGTAAAGATTTTTCATCTTCCATACGTTTTTTAAGCAATGTTGTATTTGCTTTAATCGTGGATAATGGGATATTAAGTTCATGGAGTATTTCAGAACTAAGATGTGAAAGATTTTCATCAAGTTGTACTTTGGGTGCAAGTAAATGGGTTGCAATAATATAGCCCCAACCTCCAGCCAATAGCAAAACAAACAAAGAAGCTAAAATAAAATTAGATTCACTAAAACCCTCATTTTTCAAATACCAATAGAGAAAACTCAATAACATGGCCACACTTGTAAAGTATCCTAATGCCGCAAGTTGTGTCTCTTTCTTCATTTTATACTTCTACCCACTTATAACCTATACCTCTAACGTTACTAATAGACTCAGGAAAATATTTTTTAAGCTGTGTGATATAGACTCTTAATGAACCATCACTGGCATGTTGACCTGCTGCCCATAGCCTGCTTTTTATAATTTCAGAGCTTACGACTTCACCTTTAGCTTCTACAAGAAGCACCAATAGTTCTATGGCTTTTTGTGTTACTTCCAATACTGTATTATCCAAATAAAGGGTTTTTTCTACCATATCAAGCATATAGGCTCCTATAGGCACTCTTTGTCTCCTTGCCTGCCTACGTAAAAGTGCATAAATACGAAGTAAAAGCTCATCTAAGTCAATAGGTTTTTTCATATAATCATCCCCACCTATTTCAAACCCTTGTGTTAAAGAAGCTTTATCATCACGAGAAGTTAAAAATATTGTAGGTGTCATATCACCACTGGTACGTAATTTTTCAAGTAAATTGAAGCCACTCTCATAAGGAAGATTTACATCAAAAAGATAAAGGTCATAGATATGTTGATAGGTTAGATCCAATGCACTATAGGGATCAAGTGCATAATCTACCATAAAATCCTCCTCCTCTAAAAAGTCTTGGAGGGTTTCATTAAAAAGTTTATCATCTTCTAGGAGGAGTATTTTTACTGACATAACAGTTACATGTACATCCCACCATTGACTTTAAGAGTTTCACCCGTAATATAAGAAGAGTGATCAGAGAGTAAAAATGCCACAGCATCAGCTACTTCAGAGGGCTTTCCAAATCTTCCCATAGGAATCTTGGCTGTAAAGGCATCTTTTACCTCATCTTTAAGTACTTCTGTCATCTCTGTTGCAATGAACCCAGGGGTAATTGTATTATAACGAATACCAGAACCTGCTGCTTCAATGGCAAATGATTTTGTCATCGAGATAGTTCCCCCTTTAGAGGCTGAGTAGTTAGTCTGCCCTGCATTACCAGTTTCACCTACAATAGAAGCAATATTTACCACAGAACCAAAACGTTTTTTACGCATCACCTTTAGTGCTTCTCTACACCCTATAAATGTAGAAGTCAAATTTGCATTAATCACATCCATAAATGCTTCTGTTTTCATACGCATTGCCAAACCATCTTTAGTAATGCCAGCATTATTTACCAAGTAAGAGAGTTCACCATCTTCTGCAATAATAGTCTTGATTCCTGCTACAAAAGCCTCTTCATTACTGACATCAAAACCAATCACTTCAGCCTTGCCACCAGCTGCTTCAATCTCTGCTTTAACTGCATTTGCTTCAGCCTCACCTGAACGAAAGTTAACCCAAACTTTCAATCCCTCCGCTGCTAAACCCTTAGCTATCTCTGCACCTATACCTCTGCTTGCACCCGTTACGAGTACATTTGTTCCTGTAAATTTCATATTGACCCTTTCAAATATTTAAGATATTGTAGCATAAGCTAGATAAGTGGTATATCCATCTCTTTAGGAATATCAAGCCCCATGAGTTTCAGTACTGTAGGGGCTACATTATTTAGTCCACACCCCTCTTTTAATTCACGTACACCCTCTGCTATGACAAAACACCATACCTCACCTACTGTATGATTGGTTAAGGTGTGCCCTTGGCTGTCTTTCATCTCTTCACAGTTACCATGGTCTGAAGTAAGTACAATGTTATAGCCCTCTTTTTTTGCTTTTTCTATAATGAGCCCCAGTTGCCTATCTACTGCATTGACTGCTTCACAAGCTGCCTCATAGTTCCCTGTATGTCCTACCATATCACCATTGGCAAAGTTCACCACAATAAAATCATAAGATTCATCCATCGCAGTACGTACGGCTTCACCCACCTGTGGGGCAGACATCTCTGGTTTCATATCATAGGTTTTTACATCAGGACTGGGAATGAGTACACGACTTTCTCCTATATATGGCTCTTCTATACCACCATTAAAGAAAAATGTAACGTGTGCATATTTTTCTGTCTCTGCTGTATGGAGTTGCTTGAGTCCTGCTTTTGCTATTACTTCTGCCAAAGTATTTTCAGGTGCTATTTTAGGGAAAAGTATCGGATACGCAAAAGAGGCATCATACTGTGTCATCGTAGCAATATGCAAAGAGATATACTTACGTTCAAATGAGGTAAATGTCTTACTTCCAAATGCTGTAGTGATTTCTCTGGCTCTGTCAGAACGGAAATTTGTCATAATAACGACATCCTCCTCCTCTACTCCTGTATATCCTGAAAATGCCATAGGTTCTAAAAATTCATCCAAGATATTTTTGGCATAACTTTCATCAATATAGGCTTCAACACTTAACTCTGTAGAGGGTTGCGCCAAAGCAATGGCGTTATACCCTTTTTCTACTCTCTCCCAACGGTTATCTCTATCCATCGTATAAAAACGTCCACCAATCGTTGCAATAGAGATATTTTCATTACAAATTTCTTCTATTTGTTTCACATAGGTTTTAGCCGAAGTGGGACTCACATCACGCCCATCTGTAATAAGATGTAAAAATACTCTCTTCCCTCTACTGGCAGCTAGTTTTGCAAGTCCTATGGTATGGGTAATATGTGAATGCACACCACCATCACTCAACAATCCTACAAGATGCACTCTCTCACTTTTTTCCAATGTTTCATTCAAGGCACTGTTCTCTTCTATGCTTCCATCATCTAATGCCAAAGAGACTTTCACTAAATCTTGATACAAGATACGACCACTTCCTATGGTCATATGTCCTACTTCAGAGTTACCCATCTGTCCAACTGGCAGTCCAACAGAAAGCCCATGTGTAGCAATAAGTGCTCTTGGTGTCTCCTCAAAAAGCTTATCATAGGTAGGTTTAGCAGCATCTTTAAAAGCATTGCAGGTACTCTCAGGTTTACAACCAATGCCATCGGTAATAATCAAAATAGTTTTTTTATTCATTATTATCTCTTTCGTGATATTTAATTGAAATAATAGTAGAATAAACTTTCTAAATCTTTAATGAAAGTACCCTATGTTATATGAACTCTCTCAACTTTTCAACATCAACCTTTTTGGATATATTTCTGTCCGTGCAGGTTTAGCTTTTTTTCTTGCTTTTATCTTAACTCTTTTTATCATGCCAAAATATCTTGCCTGGGCCATCTCCAAAAATGCCAACCAGCCCATTAGCAAATATGTCCCGGCACACGAAGGCAAACGTCATACCCCTACAATGGGTGGAGCTATCTTTTTACTTGCTACCTTTATTTCTGCAATTATCAATGTTGATTTAACAAATCCCTACATCATAGGAGGGATTATCACTCTTCTTGGTTTTGGACTTGTCGGATTCAAGGATGATTTAGGTAAAGTGCTAGCAGGTGATAACCTTGAGGGACTTACTCCTAGAGGAAAAATGTTTTTACAGGCACTAATTGCAGCACTAGCAACAGGACTTTTACTCTACTCAGGATTTTCAACAAAATTTTATATCCCTTTTTTCAAAACACCTCTATTTGACTTAAGCTATTTTGCTATTCCATTTTGGATACTTGTATTTCTTGCCACCACCAATGCTGTTAATCTTACAGATGGACTAGACGGATTAGCTACTGTACCTTCTGTTATTGCTCTATTTACATTGGGAGCTATTGTCTATGTTACAGGACATGCTATCTTCTCACACTATATCCTCGTACCAAATATCAAAGGAGTAGGAGAAGTAATGATACTTGCTTCAGCACTTGCAGGAGGACTTCTTGGCTTTCTCTGGTACAATGCCTACCCTGCCGAAGTTTTTATGGGAGATACCGGAAGTTTGGCAATTGGAGGATTTTTAGCCTACCTCGCCATACTTGGAAAGAGTGAAGTACTCCTCATTCTTATAGGTATTGTTTTTGTTATTGAAACTGTTTCAGTCATCTTGCAGGTAGGCTCGTTTAAACTTCGTGGAGAGCGTATCTTTAAAATGGCACCTATTCACCATCATTTTGAACTCAAAGGCTGGGCAGAAAACAAAATTATCGTACGTTTCTGGATGATTGCTTTTATAGCCAATATCTTGGCACTTGTATCCTTTAAGTTTAGATAATGAAACCTACATTATTTGGATACGGACTTACGACTAAGGCTATAGCAAAAAAGTTAGGTGGTGGGTGTACATTTTTTGATGATAATTGTAAAAAAACCTATATAGATGAAGATCATAATACTATCAAACCATCAAATCTTTTTAATCCCAATGAGAGCCAACAGGAAGTTACAACACCTAGTTTGAGACCAAACCATCCTCTTATTCAAAAAGCTAAAAATCTTTTAAGTGAGTATGATTATTTTTCCAAAGAGATGCCCTTTTCTATCTGGATATCTGGTACCAACGGCAAAACAACAACCACACAAATGCTTACACATCTATTAACACAAAAAGGTGCTGTAAGTGGAGGAAATATTGGTACTCCTCTTGCTGAATTAGATACAAATGCCCCTATATGGGTACTTGAATCTAGTTCTTTTACGCTACACCATACCCATACAGCATCACCAAATATCTACTTGCTTTTACCTATTACCCCAGATCATCTTGACTGGCATGGTACAGCCAATGCCTATGCAGAAGATAAGCTTAAACCTCTACTTACTATGAAAGAGGGTGAACTGGCTCTCATCCCTAAAGGATTAAAAATTCCAAAAACAAATGCCTATGTAGTGGAGTATGATAGCGATGCCTTTTTATGTGAATACTTTAATCTTGATACATCCAAACTCCACTATAAGGGTGCTTTTTTACAAGATGCTCTTCTCTCTCTTGCCATTACCAAAGTACTTTTTGATGAAACAAACTATGATTTACTCAATACGTTTAAACGTGATGCCCATAGACAAGAAGAGTTTTACGATGAAAAAAATAGACTCTGGGTCAATGACTCAAAAGCAACAAACCTAGATGCCACTATACAAGCAGTAAAAGGATATGCCGATAAACATATTCATCTCATTCTTGGAGGAGATGATAAAGGTGTAGATTTAACACCTCTTTTTGAAGAGATGAAAACCCTTAATCTTACATTATATACTATAGGCGCAAACAGCAAAAAACTTTTACACCTATCCAAGAGTTACAATATTGACATTATAGAATCAAATACACTAGAAAAAGCCGTAAAAAATATCTCAAATGTACTGGATAAAAAAAGTATTGCTCTTCTCTCACCAGCAGCAGCAAGTTTTGATCAGTTCAAATCTTATAAACATAGAGGTGATTTTTTTATAAATTTAGTAAAAAGTCTATAATTTTTTTAATTATTCATTATTTATTATTCCTTCTTAAGCTTAAGCTGTTATAATTCTATCCACTTAAGCAAGATATCTTGTTTTAAATATGGCTCCATAGCTCAGTTGGTAGAGCAAAGGATTGAAAATCCTTGTGTCGGCGGTTCGATTCCGTCTGGCGCCACCATTTTAAACCCCACAATTACTTACTTTCAAGCAACTTTTTTAGTCACTAAAATCGCCAATTCTAACAATCAGGTATAAGATTACGCCAATTCTAATCACAAGTGCAATTTCACCTCAATTAAGAAGCTAACTGTTTAGCAACTTCTGTAAAAAATACCTCATACGGTGTTCTATAATTCAGTATTTTTCGTGGTCTATGATTTAGCTTATCCTGTATTGCCAATTCTAACAATCAGGTATAAGATTATCTAAAGTATAGAATTGATATTATTTCATATTACTATTTTATGAGGGAGGAACTTATGTTAGGTAAAGTTTTACTGTTAATATCATTTATTACAATAATCAGTACCACAGGAGCAGTAGCAAAAAATAATATAAACAGTCTAATTACGCTTGCTGCTAAACAAGAGAAGTTATCTGCTATGCTTGTATCATCTTATAACAATAAGAACAAAACAGTTTTAATTGCTAATCTTAAAAGTATTGAAGCAGGTCAAACTACACTAAAGTCTTCCATAAATGACCCAGAAATTTCTAATTTACTGGTATATATTGATATGTGTCTTACTGACTTAAAAATACTTACTAAAAAACCTTATTCTTCAAGCAATGCAAAAGCTATATCTGAATTGTGCACTTCTGTATCTGAAGGGAATCAATATGTTGCACGATCACTAAAGGGATAATTTTTTAAAGAGGTAAATTCAAATATTAAATTTAAGTATGATATATTAATTTCTCCCATTCTAATCACACACGCAATTCCACCTCAATCTAGTTCAGTACTTTTCTAGGTCTGTGATTTAGACTTATTAAAAATGTAGCATCAAAGCATGCAGAAAGAGTTACTAAAGCTCTCATAGATACACATTAACAGGCTTACTGCAGGGAGTGTAAAAAATTCTGTGTCAATTAGATAAAATATTGAACACAGAAGGATTTATACATGAAGATAGAAATAGATGTAGAAGAGTTTGCTGCACAACTTAAAGCAGGTAAAGGCATCGGCGGTAAAGATGGTGCCTTAACTCCACTTATTAAACAACTCACAGAGATGGCACTTCAAGCCGAACTAGAAACGCATTTATCCCAAGACTTAGAAAGAAATAGAAAGAACGGTACAACTTCTAAAACAATGAAGTCAGCCAATGGTACATTTGAACTCGAAACTCCAAGAGACCGTAACGGTAGTTTTGAACCAGAACTTGTTAAGAAAAACCAAACACATATGTCAGATGAATTAGAAAGTAAAATGCTTTCTCTTTTTGCTCTAGGTAATAGCTATTCACAGATAGCAGACCATATTGAAGATATGTATGGTGTACACTTCTCAAAGCCTGCAATAACAGCAATCACTGATAAACTCATACCAAAGCTAGACGAGTGGAAGAAAAGACCTCTAGAGTCAATATATCCATTTGTGTATCTTGATGCCATACACTACAAAGTACGTGAAGATGGCACATATATTTCAAAAGCTTTTTACACAGTTCTTGGAGTGACTCTTGAAGGTAAAAAAGAGATACTAGGACTATATCTTAACGAGAGTGAAGGAGCTAAGTTCTGGCTACAGGTACTAACAGACTTACAAAACCGTGGGGTACAAGATATACTCATAGCTTCAGTTGATGGACTTAAGGGCTTTCCTGAAGCTATTAACTCTGTATTCCCTGAGACAGAAGTGCAACTCTGCATTGTACATCAAATTCGTAATAGTCTAAAATATGTAGCTTCCAAGAACCAGAAACAATTTGCAGGTGAGCTAAAAAAGGTCTATCAAGCTTTTACTAAAGAAGAAGCTGAACTTGAACTCGATAAACTAGAAGAAAAGTGGGGTAAGAAGTACCCTATCATATTTGACTCTTGGAGGAATAAGTGGGATAATTTATCAAACTATTTCAAGTATGCAGAGCCTATCAGAAAAGTCATATATACCACTAATATCATAGAATCTGTACATCGCCAGTTTAGAACCCTTACAAAAACCAAAGGTGCTTTCCCTAATGACAATAGCTTACTAAAACTGCTCTATGCTGGTATTCAAAATGCTGAGAAAAAATGGACGATGCCCATACGTAATTGGAGTCTCACAATCTCTCAACTCAACATTCATTTTAAGGAGAGATTGAAAGATGCTTTAGATTTGGTATAATATTAGGACAAATTAGGTGTTGACACAGAATTTATTACAGTCCCCATTTGGTGTTTTTTGCAGGTAATCTTGATGATACCCCTCTGCTTCCCAAAATTCACTGGCTTGGGTTACTTTGGTAACAACTTTTCCTGGCCATAATCCAGAGGCATCTACATCTTTTATGGTTTTAAGCGCTACTTCTTTTTGCTCTTCATTGGTATAAAATATCTCTGAGCGGTATGAAGTACCACGGTCATTCCCTTGACGATTTTGGGTTGATGGATCATGTATCTGAAAAAAGAAAGACAAGAGTGCTCTGTAACTTGTTGTTTTAGGGTCAAATACTATTTCAACAGCTTCTGCATGATTGCCATGGTTACGGTAAGTTGCGTTAGGTACTTCACCACCTGTATATCCTACTCTGGTGTCAATGACACCTGGAAGAGCACGTATAAGTTCTTGCATTCCCCAGAAACATCCACCTGCTAATATTGCTTTTTCTTGTTGCATGATAACTCCTTAAAATATATTTGAATCGGAAATATACCCAATTATGCTATTAGGTGTTGGAACATTTGTTCCCCTGTGATACTTCATCTTCTTTCTCTCTTCGCAGCCTGTTTAACGACTGTCTGGTAATGCCAAGATATGAGGCAATATGGTCTACTGAAACATTTTTCATAAAGACACCTGGAAAGTACTCTATAAGTAAGTCAAGTCTCTCTTTTGCACTTTTGGTCAGCAGATTAAAGGTTCGTTCTCTCATAATGGCATAAGAGTCCTCTGCCATTTTGGTAGCAAACTTTTGCCATTTTGGACTACTTTCGTAAAGTGCTAACAAATCTTTTTTGTCTATTTTCATAAGGGTAGTATCTGCAAGTACTTCAAAAGCAAGTTCTTCTGGCACACCCTATGTAAAACTCACATAATCAACTACAGCAATATCCATAAGCATACGATGATTAAGTGTATCCATATTAAGACAATAAAATGTCCATGTAAAGTCTCTACCATCCTCTTCAAGTTTGTAGGAACGTACTATACCTTCTGTGATAAAGTAAAGAGATTCAGAGATTTCACTATCTCCATAAATGTGTTCACCTTTTTTGTATTTTACCTCTTCAAATAATGAAGACAACTCTTGCCACTCTTCATCATTTAGTTTTGTGAAGTGGTTAATATAGTCTCTAAGCAGTTGCATGATACCTCCTGATGTGAAAGATATTATACACTATTGTTGTTTTTTTATCTTATCTCTTGGAACAAACTCGAGTATGGTTGCGTTGATACAAAAGCGTTGTTTCTCTCCAGGAGCATCGTTAAATACATGACCTAAGTGAGCCCCAGATTTTTTGGCAATAATTTCTACTCGTCGCATACCAAAAGTGTTGTCCTCTTTTTGAACAGTAGAACCATCAACAGCTTTAAAGAAGCTAAGCCACCCTGAACCAGAGTTAAATCTGTCACGGGTATCAAAGAGAATATCTCCTGAGATTTTGTCTCTAAAGATACCATCTTCAGTATGTTTAAACTCATCGTACTTTTTACAGAAGCGTCCATCTGTAGCCTTGTGAAATGCTACATCATACCCCTCACTATCTTCTCCAAGTTTAAATGCCCCTACAGCTTTGTAGAATGTTTTTTCATCCATATAACCTACAAAAGACTCTATCTCTTTACCATCTTCTATAAAAAGAATGGTAGGTGTTCCCTCTATTTTACTTTTTAGCTTAAAGCCCTTTAAAGAATTTTGATGTGCTGTTCGTAAAGGGATGGTACCGTTGTAGTGGTTAGTAACATGTTTCTTGAATTTAGCACAAAAACGACAATGCTCAGCATCTATAACTACTATTTCTTTGGCACCAAAAGGCTTTATAGTAGTTACAGATATCTTTTTATTGCCAAACTTTATACCTGTAGCGTGGTTAGGGCAGTATCCAAAGGGGTTTTTCTCTAGATAGTTTTGATGATACGCTTCAGCAGGATAAAACTTTGTTAAAGGTTTTATCTCTGTGGTGACGTTACCATACCCAGCTTTATTAAGCAGTTTTTGGTACACCTCTTTGGTTGCCAAAGCTATACTTTTTTGTGCATCATTTGTATAAAAAAGTGCCGAACGGTAGTTGTTTCCTCTATCATTCCCTTGACGATTGCTTTGTGTTGGGTCATGTAGTTCCCAAAAAGATTTGATGAGACTCTCTGTACTGACTTTACTGTCATCATAGACAACTTCTACAGATTCAGTATGGTTGACCACACCTCTTTTTGCATTTCTGCGTTTAAGTACCTGCATATAGGTAGGGTTGTCATAGTTTCCTCCAGCATAACCAGAAGTAGCTTTGATGACACCATCCATATGTTCAAAGTGTTTCTCCACACCCCAAAAACAGCCTGCTGCAAAGACAATGGTTTGTGTTTTTGCCAATATGGCAACACTAAGGGCTAAAAATAGTAATAATTTTTGCATAATTAATCCTTATATGTAAGATAAGATGGAGTTTATCTAAAAGTTTGTGGAGTGTCTGTGTAGTGTAAGATTAAAGTTTTTCTAGTTTCCCTATGTTACATGACAGATACTGAAGTATTTTGTCTGTAACATAGCTTATATTGGTTATTTTAAAATGTATAATTTGCAAAAACCCTTAAATGTTTCGCTGTATCTTCACCTATATTTTTACCGTCCAAATCAGAGTAAATCATATGCATTTCTATATGTTTATTGACTTCATAGCTGGCTACAACATCCAATTCTGTAGACTCCTGCTTCTCTTGATTTTTTAAAATGACCTTACTTAGACCCAAGGTAAGACCATCTATACCTACAGCTGAACCATCAAACTCCAATCCAAACCGTGTTTGGCTACCATTGGCTCCTGCATTATCTATGATGAGGTATTCTGAGTTAGAGAAAAATGGTCCACCACCAAAGCCAGATGTAATGGCATTACCTTCTACTTTGTTGTAAGCGGTACAGAGTGTGATGCCTGAACTTATGTGGCTTAAACTGGCAGTTAACCCATAGATACTTGCATCTTCTTGTTCTGTATATGTTTGTTTGGAATACTGTACACCTAACCCGTAGCCCATAGTAGCATTTTGGGTTTCATAGTTGGCTTCGATATAACTTATGTTATCTATCTCTGCATCTTTGAGGTGATAGTACCATGCGTTCAAATTTAGATTTTCTATACCTTCATAGGTGATACCAATTACTTGCATATTATTGTCACCATTTACACGAGTGAAGCCATCTACCATTTTTGCGTCAACCCCTGCCATTTTTTGAATTTGACCTAGGAATAATGTAGTATCTTTTATATCGTTATTTTTTACAATATAAGCTTCAAAAGTATTGGGTACGATACCTATATCATCTACTTGTGCAAAAGGAGTCTCTATCTCTTGACGACCTATTTTAATGAGCGTATTGCCTAGTTGTGCTTGGATATACGCTTCACCTAGAATACTGTATGAATTTGCGATTTTTCCTCTGAAAGGAACTAGCCCACGGTTATCGGAAGTACCTAAGGCATTTGATGTGTAGAAACTACTTCCTATACTTACGCCATAGTAAGAGGTACTTTCTATATGAAGTTTACCACCTATAGCAGCATCTGTATATGTTTTGTCATGAGCAACATTATGGTTTTCGTAGGCAGTTCTTACATATCCATCTATATTTTTTATAAAGTTGTTATTTGCAATGGTATTCACTTCTGTCTCTTGTGTGATATTTACATCCGCATAAATATCAAGACTCATTATCATTATTGCTACTGTGCTTAGTGTTATTTTATGCATTTCATATTCCTTATATTTTTATAAAACTGTAGGTGTGACCATGTCACACTTACAGTTGCTTGATTTCTATCTTTTCAGCTTCGTTTTTGCGTAGTGCAATGAGTGTCGCACCCACTTCTATCTCCATGGTCTGTTTGGCAAGAGAACAGCCTTTAACGAGGAGTTCTTCTCCACGCATGACACCAAAAGAGTTGAGTC
>FPHI01000027.1_pt1 | contig 47808 bp, 49 predicted proteins | sample 1057421 | NCBI WGS metagenome assembly FPHI01 (sample SAMEA4473311, study PRJEB15554) | hydrothermal vent metagenome | biome: marine basaltic hydrothermal vent biome; feature: marine hydrothermal vent; material: water | place: Pacific Ocean | collected 2011-06-14/2011-07-23 | depth 1155 m | reverse complement strand
TCTCAAGGGCAAAGAGATTATATGAGTGAAGAATTTATATTTTCTCTAGCCAAAACAAGAGGTGTTCAAATAGGAACTAAGTATGCAGAAAGTTTTGAGGTTATAAGATGGGTAATATAGTAGTAGGAATACATCAACCAAATTTTATGCCATGGCTTGGTTATTTTTATAAAATACGGCAGTCAGATATTTTTATTTTTTTAGATGATGTTCAATTTCAAAAAACTGGTGCGAGTTATACAAATAGAGTTAGTATAAATGTTAAGGGAAAAGCTTCATTTGCTACGGTCCCTGTTAAAAGAGAAGAAGGAACATGGAAGATAAACGAAACAAAATTTATGAATGGAAGATGGAAAAGAAAGATGATAGGAACTTTACAAGTAAATTATGCAAAAGCACCTTTTTTTAAAGATTATAAAGAATTTATATTTGATTTAATTAATTTTGAAGCTAATAATCTAGCTGATTATAATATAAATTTTATAGAAAAAATAGCTGAAAAATTAGATTTAAATACACAATTTGTAAAAAGTTCTAAGTTTAATATACAAACCACTTCTACTCAAAGACTTATAGATTTGATTAAAAATGTTAATGGGAATATATATTTATCTGGTAGTGGAGGTGATAATTATCAAGAACATGATTTATATGAAAAAGAGAATATAAAATTGATTTATAATAAAATGCCAAAGTTTGAATATTCACAACTAAAAACAGATAATTTTCTTCAGGGATTATCTATAATTGATGCTATTTTTAATCTTGGTTTTGAAGATTTGCAATATAAATTATTTTTGGACAATTAAAATGGTAAAAGTAACCCACCTAACATCAGCACACCCAAGATATGATACTCGTATATTTAGTAAAATGTGTAGTAGTTTAGCTAAAGAGTATGAAGTTAATTTAGTTGTAGCAGATGGTAAAGGTGATGAGATTAGGAATAATGTCACAATTATAGATGTAGGGGCAAAAACTGGTGGTCGTTTATCTCGTATGACTAAGAGTGTAACAAAAGTATATAAAAAAGCAAAAGAATTAGATAGTGATATTTATCATCTACACGACCCTGAATTAATTCCTATAGGGGTAAAGCTTAAAAAATTAGGGAAAAAAGTTATTTTTGATGCGCATGAAGATGTACCAAAACAGATTTTGGCAAAGCATTATTTAAATAGTTTTAGTAAAAAGATTTTATCTTTTATTTATGCAAAATATGAAATTTATGCTCTTAAAAAATTTGATTTTGTAATTACTGCAACTCCTATTATAAAAGAAAATTTTTTACAAGCAGGAATAAAAAGTAAAGATATAAATAACTTTCCTACAGTTGATGACTTTTTGAAACTTTCTCCTCAATTCGAAGAAAATACTTTTTGTTATGTAGGAACACTTTATAAAACAAGAGGAATTGAAGAGATAGTGAAAGCTATTGAAGAAGTAGATGCAAAATTAATCATAGCTGGTAAATTTTATGATGAAGAGTATGAAAAATATATTAAAAGTTTAAAAGGGTGGAAAAAAGTAGATTTTAGAGGTTTTGTAGATAAAGATGAAATTTTAAAGATTTTAGAAAACTCTCTTGCAGGGCTTGTTACTTTGTATCCTACCCCTAGTTATGTAGAGGCATATCCTGTGAAGATGTTTGAGTATATGGCAAGTGGTATCGGCGTTATCTCTTCAAATTTTTCTTTATATAAAGAACTTTTAGGAGATAGTGGCATAGTAGTAGATCCTTTAAATATAGATGAAATTAGTAAAGCTATGCAATTTTGTATAGACAATAAAGAAAAAACAAGAGAATTTGGAAAAATTGGTAGAAAACTTGTCAAAGATAAATATAATTGGGAAAATGAAGAAAAAAAATTATTTGATATTTACAAATGTGATTGTCAATTATAGATAAAAAGAGACTAATCAGAGAAAGAGGAGAGATGATGGGAAATAAAACTCTAATATATACAGAACAAGTAGAAGAGAATTTAAAATGATATTTGATAGACCAAATATATCTATTATTATTCCTGTATACAATGAAGAAAATTATATAGCTGCATGTTTAGATTCTATGTTAGAATCAGATTATTCAAATGATAAGATGGAAATTTTTGTTGTTGATGGTGGGAGTGAAGATAGAACTATCGAAATTATACAAGAATATCAAACAAGACATCCTTTTTTAAAGTTGTTACATAATGCAAAAAAGATTGTTCCCGTTGCTATGAATATAGCTATAAAAGAAGCAACAGGGGAGTATATTATACGCCTTGATGCACATGCAAGTTATCCCAAGGATTATTTTTCTAAACTTATTGAATATCATAAAAAATTAGATGCTCAAAATGTTGGAGCAGTTATAAGAACAGAAGTAAAAAATAAAACCAAAAAATCTTTATCTATCAAAGAGGTGCTTTCACATAAATTAGGAGTTGGAAACTCAAATTTTAGAACGGGGATAGAAAGCGTTCAGGAAGTTGATACAGTACCTTTTGGTTGTTACAAAAAAGAAGTTTTTGAAAAGTATGGATTTTATGATGAGCGATTGATACGCAATCAAGATATAGAACTCAACAAACGCATCATCAATGCAGGTGGAAAAATATATCTTATCCCTGAGGTAGAGTGTACCTATTTTGCAAGAGAAAATTTTAAAGATTTGGCAAAAAACAACTTTGCAAATGGAAAGTGGAATATTTTAACAGCTTACTATACAAAAACACTCAACTCTTTAAGTGTGCGACATTTTGTTCCACTTTTGTTTGTACTCTCACTTATTATTTCAGCATTGCTCGCTCTATGTTCCCCTTATTTTGGAATTTTTGGCTTAGTATCGATGGTAAGTTACCTTACTTTAGTTATAATTATCTCCTTAAAATTAAGAGATAATTCTAATTCATTTGTATATCTAGTGTTAAGTTTTCTAACTTTGCATCTCTCTTATGGGGTTGGATCTTTAGTTGGGATTTTCAAGGTAATAAAAATTATATTTCAAAGAGGTAAATATGAATAGTTTAGATTCACAGATAGATACTAAGAGGCTAATGCTCTTTATATTAGTAGCATACGCTTTTAGTTTTGCTATTCGTTTAATTTGGGTGTATCAGTTCCATGGTGATGCAAATTTTATGTGGAATCATCAGTTGATGATCAATACAAATGATGGTTATTTCTTCGCTTCAGGTGCACAACATGAACTTTTCGGTCTGCATGGTAATAATCCACGCGTTCCTTCTTTTTGGTCTTATGGTCTTGTAGCCGTTACTACATTAGTGACAAAATTTACTCCATTTTCATTAGAGACGGTAACGCTTTATCTTCCTACTGTTATATCGAGTATGGTTGTTATTCCTATTATTCTGATTGCAAGATTATACAAATTAACTCTTTGGGGCTTTTTTGCAGCACTGCTTGGCTCTATTGCATGGAGTTATTACAATAGAACAATGACAGGATACTATGATACAGATATGTTTTCTGCTATGGCTCCTATGTTTATCCTCTATTTTCTTATGAAAAGTACTATTGATTTTAATCTCAAAAGTGCGCTTTATGCAGCTATTGCTATCTCTATATACCCACTTTTATATGATCAAGGGCAAGCTATTATCTATGCTATGGGAATAATTTATACAGCTTATATGCTCTTTTATCATAGAGAAAATGATGTAACATACAAATCGTTGATTTTACTATTTTTAGCACTTATTCCTTTTCATCTCTCTGCTCCTTTAGAGTATATTGTTGATATTGCGTTGGTTGTTATTACTTATTTTTTACTGCTAAAAAGTGAAATTGAGACAAAAAAATTAATGCTTATATCTTTGGTGTTGTTTATAGCATTTATGATATTTGGAGATGTTCTTTCTCTTATATGGCATAAAATTTATAGTTATACTATAACGGGTACAGATAAAAGTGGATTGCATTTTTTTGCTGTCAATCAAACCGTAAGAGAAGCGGGGCATATTCCTTTTAAAACATTTGCAAATCGTATTAGTGGATCGGAAGTAGGGCTTTTTATTGCTATGCTTGGTTATTTGGTCTTACTCTTTAAAAAGCCTGCTTTTCTATTGGCTCTTCCTTTAGTGGGTATTGGTGGTTTTGCACTTTTTGGTGGGTTGCGATTTACTGTCTATGCCGTGCCTATAGCTGCTATGAGTGCTGTGTATCTCTTCTTTTTTATTGGTGAGTATATTAAAAATAGTAAAGTAAAATATGCTTTTATTGCTTTAGCAACTGCCTTTATGATATATCCAAATATTACGCATATTATAGGCTATAAGGTGCCAACTGTATTTAATAAAGCAGAGGTAAAAGATTTGGTTGCTCTCAATAAAATAGCAACAGATAAAGATTATACACTTGCATGGTGGGATTATGGCTATCCTATTTGGTACTATAGTGATACATCGACTATTATTGATGGGGGAAAACATGATCATGACAACTATATCATCTCAAAAATTATGTTTTCTGACTCTTCAGTGCAGGTAGTAAATTTGGCTAGATTGGCAGTTGAGACTTATGTAGATTCTAACTATTCTATCATATCTGATACTTTGTTAAAGGATAAAAATCCAAATCAACTTATGAGTGATTTGAAAGAAACTAACTTTAAATTGCCTAAAAAAACAAGAGATGTTTATCTCTATCTTCCATTTCGTATGATAAATATTCTCCCAACAGTGGGTGTCTTTGGAAACTTAAATCTTGAAAATGGGAAAAAAGAGAGAAATATTGTTTTTTATCCTGCATCTCCTATTAAACAGAGAGGTTCTATGATATCGCTCTCTAATGGAATAGCACTTGATATAGCAAAAGGTGTGGCATCTTTAGGCAAGAGAAAGATTCCTGTTAATCATTTTGATATTGCAGTATTGGATAAAAATGGACAAACTAGAGTTGAATCAAATATATTCCATAGTGATGCTGGTTTTAGTGTCGTCTATCTCAAAAGTTATAATAAAATGATTTTTATGGATAACAAGACATATAACTCTACTTTTGTGCAGATGTTTATGTTGGGTCATTATGACAAAAAATTATTTAAGTTAGTTGTCTCTTCTCCATATACAAAAATTTATAAATTGAAAATATAGATGCTAACTTTTCAAGAGAGATTTATAAAAAGAGCTTTTGATATATTGCTCTCTTTTCTTGGCATTATTATGACATTTTGGATAATGCTATTAGCGTGGATTGTAGCTACGATTGAGACAAAAAGCAATGGTCTATTTGTTCAAAAAAGAGTAGGCAAAGATGGAAAGCTTTTTGATGTCTATAAGATAAAAACTATGAAAAAAGTGGATGGTGTAGATACTACAGTAACATCTCTTAATGATGTGCGAATTACAAAAAGTGGTTCATTTTTTCGCAGAACAAAGATAGATGAATTGCCACAACTCTTTAATGTGCTTTTTGGTACTATGAGTTTTGTGGGTCCTCGTCCTGATGTGAGTGGGTATGCTGATAAACTTGAGGGTGAAGATAGAGTTGTTCTCTCTATTCGCCCTGGTATAACAGGACCTGCAAGCATTAAGTATAAAGATGAAGAGGAAATTTTGGTGAAACAAGAAAATCCAAAATGGTATAATGACCATGTAATTTGGCCCGATAAAGTGAAGATAAATAGAGAATATATTACAAATTACTCTTTGAAAAAAGATATAGAGTATATTATAAAAACAGTAGTAGGTTAGAAAATGAGTGAGAGAATATTTTTGAGTGCGCCACATATGAGTGGAAAAGAGTTAGAATATATACAAAAAGTATTTGAGAGTAATTATATAGCACCACTTGGTGAGTATGTAGATAAATTTGAGGAGTCTATTAAATCCTATACAGAGACTCCAAATGCACTTGCTCTTAATTCTGCTACATCTGCTTTGCATCTTGCTTTGAGAGTTTTGGGAGTAGGTGAGGGGGATGATGTTTTGGCCTCTACCTTTACATTTATTGGCTCTATAAGCCCTATACTCTATCAGTGTGCAAACCCTATTTTTATAGATAGCGATAGCCAATCTTGGAATATGTCACCAAAACTTTTAAATAAATATCTGCTAGAGTGCAAGAAAAAACCAAAAGCACTTATCTTGACACATCTTTATGGTATGAGTGCTGATATAGAAAAGATAGCCGATATTTGTAAAGCACATGGTGTTTATCTTATAGAAGATGCAGCAGAATCTTTGGGTGCTACATACAATGGAAAGCAGACAGGGACATTTGGTGATTTTGGTGTTTACTCTTTTAATGGCAATAAGATTTTAACAACTTCTGGGGGAGGTATGCTTGTAAGTGAAAATAGAGAGCTGATAGAAAAAGCAAGATTTTACTCTACACAGGCAAAAGAACCATATATCCATTATGAGCATAAAGAGCATGGCTATAACTATCGTATGAGTAATGTTTTGGCAGCTATTGGTGTGGCTCAGATGGAAGTCATAGAAAAGCGAGTGGCAAAAAAGAGAGAGATATTCGAGTGGTATAGAGAGTTTTTAGAAGATATTGAGGAGATAGAGTTTATGCCAGAGCTTCAAGATTCACGTGGCAATAGATGGCTGAGTGCTTTAACATTTGAAAAAAATGACAATACAAAAGTAATGCATGCACTTGAAGCAATAAATGTAGAGAGTCGTCCTCTATGGAAGCCTATGCATCTACAGCCTCTTTTTAAAGATGCTAAAAGTGTTGTAGATGGAACAAGTGAGATGCTTTTTGCCAAAGGTCTCTGCCTTGCAAGTAGTACAACAATGACAAAAGAGGATGTGCATAGAGTTGCAGAGGTGATTAAAAGTGTTTAGAGCGACAGATTTGAAGAGGACTGTTTTTTTTGTTTTCTCTGATACCCTCATCTCTCTTTTTGCGCTTTTTTTATCCTATAATCTTCGATTTAATTTTCATATAGAGACGCGTTTTTTTGAGACATTTTTTAACGTTTTTGTAGCTCTTATCGTTCTAAAACTCTCTTTTATGGCATATTTTCATATATATAATGTAGCATGGAGATTTTTTAGTCTTAAAGAGGCAAAGAAGATTTTTTATGCACATATACTTGCCTATACAGCTTTTGTCTTTCTCTATTATCTCTACCCCATTCCTTTTGACCCTTTCCCTCGAAGTGTTATTATTATAGATATGTTTCTATCGATGATTTTTATAGGTATTTTACGACTTCTTAAGCGAATTATTATAGAAGAAAACAGAGATAAAAATTTGAAAAAAACAATGATAATTGGTGCTACAGAGTATGCCCAGACACTTATAAAACAAAATAACAGTTTTTGCATTGATACTATTGTGGATGACTCTCGTATGATAATAGGAACTTATGTATCTAATATAAAAGTAAGTTCTTTTGAGGATATAGAATTTCTTGCTAGAAGTAAAGAGATAGAGTCTGTAATTATTACTAAAGAGTTGGAGAAAGAGATACTCCAGGATATCTATACAAAGCTGCATAATGCTAGAGTGCAAGATATACTCTTGGCTACTTTAGCCCATGATAGTAGAAGACTCAAAAACTTAAGCGTAGAAGATTTACTTGCCCGTCATCCTAAAGATTTGGATTTGGATTCAATTGAAAACTTCATTAAAGACAAATCAATACTTATTACGGGTGCAGGTGGTAGTATTGGTTCAGAGATAGTACGTCAGTGTAGTCGGTTTGGGGCAAAGAGACTCATTTTGGTAGATAGTAGTGAATTTAATTTATATCAAATTGGACAGCAGGTTTCTCAAGCAGATTTACGACTTTTAAATGTAACGGAAACAGAGATTTTAGATAGGTTGTTCAATGAAGTTAGCCCTGATATTGTAATTCATGCCGCAGCTTATAAGCATGTGCCTATTTGTGAATCAAATATAGATGCAGCAGTTAAAAATAATATTGTGGGTACTAAAAATGTTATTGATTGCAGTATTAAGTATGCCGTAAAGAAAGTGGTAGTTATCTCTACGGATAAAGCAGTTAGACCTACCAATGTTATGGGGGCAACTAAGCGTGTGACTGAATTGTATGCAAGTAATGTTGATGCAAAGAAAACAGAAATTGTAGCTGTGCGTTTTGGTAATGTATTGGGATCTAGCGGATCTGTAATACCAAAGTTTAAGGAGCAGATAGAAGCAGGTGGTCCTGTTACTGTAACACATCCTGATATTACACGTTATTTTATGCTGATTCCTGAAGCCTGCCAGCTTGTTTTGCAAACAGCAACTATTGCAAAAGGGGGAGAGCTGTTTATTCTTGATATGGGAGAACCTATTAAAATTGTAGACTTGGCCAAACAGATGATTCATCTTTATGGGAAGGAAGAGAAGGTTGAGATTGTTTTTACAGGGTTAAGGGCAGGGGAAAAGCTTTATGAAGAGTTGTTATTGGATGAAAGTGAACAAAAAACAAAGTATAACTCTATCTATATAGCTAAACCGGCAGCTTATGATATTACACAATTGGTTCACGATATTAATGTACTCTTAGAGAGTAAAAATAAGGTACAGGCCTTACAGAAAATTGTACCGGAATTTACAAGAAAAGGTTCGCTATAATCTTTTTACAGATTGCAAAATCTAAATTATCATAAAGGAAAAGAATGTTAAAAAAAATGATTGCAGGGGTATTGGTGTTTGGGATGTCTTCCTTGTTTGCTATGAGTTTAAGTCAGCTTAACAGCGCTTCAAAAGCAGAACTTATGGAGATTAATGGGATTGGTGAAGTAAAAGCAGCAGCCATTATTAAAGAGAGAAAACATGGCAAGTTTAAATCTTTTGATGATTTAACCAGAGTAGAAGGTATAGGTAAGCAAACGGCTGCAAATGTAAAGAATGATGTAAAGTCTGCTGCGGATGTAAAAAAAGTAACTAAAAAAACAAAAACAAAAGTGAAGAGAAAAACATCTAAAAAAGATGTAGAAGAAAAAGCTACAAAAACAAAGTCTAAAGCAAAAAAATCTACTAAAGAGAAAGCTGAAAAAAAGACAAAGAAACGTAAAATAAAATCAATGGATGAAAAGAAAAAAGAGTTAAAGTCCAAGGCTAAGAAGACAAAAACGAAAAAAACAAAGTCTAAAAAGAAGAACTAAAAAAAGTATTTTAACCGTTCACTCTGGCGCGGTGCAAATGGCAAAACCATCCTTTTGGACGGTGCACCGCTTGTTGTAAACCATTAAAATACAACTACAGTAAAAAAACAAAATCCCCCTTAACCACATTTTTGCTACAATCACATAATTTATTACAAGGTATGCGTATGTCAACAGTTACACGTTTTGCACCCTCTCCAACAGGATATTTACACATTGGTGGTTTAAGAACTGCTCTTTTTTCTTGGCTTGCGGCCAAGCATAACAAAGGTGAGTTTCTTTTACGTATTGAAGATACAGATATGGCACGTAACTCAGAAGAAGCAAAAGATGCTATCTTAAAAGCTTTTGAATGGGTAGGTATGAGCCATGATGGCGAGGTAGTGTATCAGTCTAAACGTTTTGATTTGTATAAAAAGTATATTGATCAGTTACTTGAAGAGGGTAAAGCCTATAAATGCTATATGTCTAAAGATGAGTTGGCAGCTTTACGTGAAGAGCAGATGGCAAAAAAAGAGCGTACGCGTTATGATGGTCGTTATCGTGATTTTGATGGTACACCTCCAGAGGGTATTGACCCAGTGATTCGTATCAAAGCACCACAAGAAGGGCGTATCTCTTTTGTTGATGGAGTAAAGGGTGAGTTTTCTGTAGATGCTACCGAGGTAGATGACTTTGTCATTGCACGTGCAGATGGAAGCCCTACCTATAACTTTGTGGTTGCTGTAGATGATGCACTTATGGGGCTTACTGATGTCATTCGTGGGGATGACCATCTTTACAATACGCCCAAGCAGATAGTGGTCTATAATGCCTTAGGATTTACACTGCCAAACTTCTACCATGTAGCGATGATAAACAATGAACAGGGTAAAAAACTCTCCAAACGTGATGGTGCAACCGATGTGATGGAGTATAAAGCGATGGGGTACCTGCCAGAAGCGTTACTAAACTTTCTTGTGCGTTTAGGTTGGAGTCATGGAGACCAAGAGATATTTAGTCTTGAAGAGATGATACAGCTTTTTGATCCAAATGACATCAATAAATCCTCTTCTAACTACAATCTGGACAAGCTTCTTTGGCTGAATGCCCATTATATTAAAAATAAAACAGATAGTGAACTGATTGAACTGCTTAAGGAGTTTGGTGTAGATTTAGAAGGGAATGATAAAGCTTCTATGATTTTGAATGCTACAAAAGAGCGAGCCAAAACACTTGTAGAATTGGCAGCGCAAATCAGACTTCTTACTGTAGCTCCAGAGAGTTATGATGAAAAGTCAGCCAAAAAAGCCTTTAAAGGTGAAGCAAAAGAGATACTCTCTACCTTTGCAGATATGCTAGCCCTAGCGCAACCTACTACTAAAGAAGCCTACCACTCTGTGATGGAAAAAATAGTAGAAGAAAAAGAGATAGGCTTTGGTAAAATAGGCATGCCTCTACGTGTCAGCCTCATGGGAAGCATGACAGGTGCGGGAATGGATGAAGTGATGGCCATTTTGGGTACGGAAGAGACGATTAAACGTATTGAGAAGGCGATTGCGACAATCGCGTAGGTCGGGTTGTCCTCATCCCGACCAAATATAAACAACAAGCACACGCATGCTCCCATTAATGGAAATTGAACCATGGATATTAAATTTTATTGTATATCAATAATTGTCGGCACTGGGGAAAACCAAACTACGCAGATAAAAACTTCTTTAAAGACCTTTTGGATTTCCAATCCATCTCATAATAGATATGCTCCAAGTACCAAGTAAGTTGATTTGGGGTAATCCCTCTTTTTTTTGCTTCTTTTTTTAAAATGTATTGGGGTATTTTTACTTTAGACTTTGCAAAACGTTTTGCTAGTTTTTCTATGCTTTTGCCATGTTTGTTGTAACAAAGTCTAGCAAAGACAAAGGGCAAACCTGTTTTTTTGTACCATTCTTCAGCAAGGTCCAGTCCTTCTCCTCCCTCTAAGTAGTGCTTGAGTGCTGCATCACCTATGAGAACTTTACCACGTAAGTCCAATATCCGCGCCAGTTGATTTGACGTTGCAGATGCTGGGTCGGGTGTATTGTCTCCTTCTAGGAGCAAGACAGAATAGACTTTTTTATGGGCGATGATGCCTAAATCTGTACATTTACATTTACGTGATTCTATAGACGAAATAAATGCTGCATGAATGGCTCTACGCTTGAGAGCTTGATTGATAGCAGAGGGGACAGCACGGTTATAGCGAAATGACATACTTGCAGCACTGTTGGAAATATGTTGTTTTAAAAAGAGTTGAAAAGGTAAGAGATTAAGATAGCTGATACTTCCAAATAACATGCAAAGCCCTTTTTTAAGCATGATTATACCAAACAAGATTTATAATCGCGATAAGAATAAGAGAGGATTTCTCATGATAAAAGTAGAATTTTTAGGTCCCATTGGTAAAGCACCTTTGGAAATGGAAGCAGATACACTTGCAGATGTTGCGGCTAAGTTAAAAGAAGACAGTACATTAAGTCAGTGGCTAGATAAGTGTGCCGTAGCACTGAATGATACGATGGTAAATGACTTAAATACAACACTTAAAGAGGGAGATAGAGTTTCTATTTTACCTCCTGTATGTGGTGGATAAATCATGGAACTTTATCATGGTCCACTAGATACCAAAGAGATATTTGGTCGATGGCTAGATGAGCAAGCAGAGTCAAACTATGGTGCGTACATTCCTTTCGTGGGGACTATCCGTGCAGAAGATGATATAGAGGCATTGAGCTTTGATATTTATGAACCTGTACTTAAAGCATGGTTTGATGCATGGCAAGTGAGAGCCAAAGAGTTGGGAGCGGTAGTCAAGATGGCTCATGCCATGGGTGATGTGCCTGTTCATACCTCTTCGTATGTATCGGCAGTATTTTCGCCTAAGCGTAGGGTGGCACTAGAACTCATAGATGAATTTGTAGAAGACTTTAAAGCCAATGCACCCATCTGGAAATATGATGTAAAAAATGGGGAACGTATTTACGCCGCTGATAGAAGTACGCCTATGACAGGTGCGGGACTTTTAAAATAAAATAATTAACTCTGAAGCATCAGCTGAAGCTTTAGTGAGATGAATTGAAGATGAGCTTTGCTCATTTTCAAGAAGAAGGATAATAATGCTACATTTTGATGAATCTATCCAGATGATAGAAAGTTTAGAGATTAATAACTATAAAATAAAAAATTTACCTTTGATGGAAGCTCAGGGATATGTGCTGGCAGAAGATATTGTGGCCGATCATAACTCTCCTGAGTTTCCAACATCAGCCATGGATGGTTATGCCATCATTCATGAAGACATGACTTTAGGAACTTTAAGAGTAGGGAGCATAAATCCCGCAGGTTCTGCATTAAAAGAAGAAGTTATTGGAGGGACATGTATCAAGACATTTACAGGCTCCCTTATGCCACATGGAGCAGATACGCTCATCCCTATAGAAAATGTAGAGGTAAAAGGGGATGAGATTATTATTAAGGAAGAGGTTCCCCAAGGATTTTCTGTACGGGAGGTTGGTGAGAACTATGCTAAAGGACAACTGCTCATTCCGAAGGGAACCAAGATAGATTTTCCTCAGATAGGAGTAATGGCATCATTGAATATAGCCAATGTATGTGTCTATGAAAAACCAATGGTGGGTATTATCTCTACAGGTTCTGAACTACTTGAATTGGGACAGGAACAAACTAATGATGCACAAATACGTTCTTCAAATAATTATATTCTAGAAGCGATAGTAAAAAAATATGATGGAGTACCTTTGCCTTTAGGCTGTATTAAAGATGACAAAACTACGATTACTAAAGCAGTTTCTGAAGCTCTTGAGAAGTCTGATATTGTAGTGACTACAGGGGGTGTTTCCGTTGGTGATTTTGATTTTGTTAAAGATGTCATACGTGAGATAGGGTGTGATGTGGTCTTTAAGGGGGTACGTATTAAGCCGGGACAGCATATTATGGTAGCACGCAAGGGAGATAAGTTTATCATAGGTTTACCAGGGTTTGCCTATTCATCTACCGTGACTGCACTGCTTTATCTTGTACCTCTGATAGAAAAATTTCAGCAAGGGAAGTCTACTTTGCATACGGTTAAAGCAAAACTTAAAGAACCCTTTGTAAAACGTGCAAAAAAAGCAGAATATACAGCCTGCAATGTTTCACTTATTCAGGGTGAGTATTATGTTGACTTTAAGGGTAAAAAAGTAGGAACCTCTGCCATCCTTACTAACATGTTAGGGGATGTTGCACTTTTGTCAACCTCTGAAGAAGATACCTCCAAAGAGATAGGGGATGAGGTGAATGTACTGCTCTTTTCCTAGCCTTTTATTAGAGTGAGAGAATAGATTCTCTTGCTTTTAAAAAGAGTGCAAAATCTGCTGCTGTCTTACATCCCATTTTCATAGCATAGCTTAATAGTTCTTTGTTTAGTGAATAACTCATTTTAAATCCTTTAACTAAAAATATTTCATATTGTATATAAAAATATTACTTTTTTAGAAAAAAGTGTCAAATTGTCATTTTTTTAAGAGAATTACATTATAATTACCTATATTAACCTAAAAAGGAGTGCAATATGATTGTGTTAAGTGAAATTATTGATAAGTTGAAAGATATCATTGCTGAAAGTCTTGCAGGGAAAAAAGTATTTGATAAAGATGTGGCAAATGCTTTGAGTATTCCTCATGCAACTTTTGCTACAATGAAAAAAAGAAATTCTATTCCGTATGCAGAGATACTGGAGTTTTGTGCTTTGAAAAAAATATCAGTAAATTGGCTTTTTTTTGATCAGGCAGTTGATATGCTCAAGTCTGAGACAGAGAAGTTTTTTCAGGTACGGTATTTTTCTGATATTCGTGCAAGTGCAGGGGGAGGGGCAGAAGTTTTTGATGAAAATTTTGAAACAATAAGCATAGATGAAAAGATTATGCACAATATGGTAGGATTGGGAAATACTGAACTCGAAGCTATTCATGTAGATGGGGAATCGATGGAACCAACACTTCAGGATGGCAGTATTGTTTTTGTAGATAGAACACAGACAAATATTAATAAAAATGGTATTTTCATAGCCTCTACAACAGGAGGACTTTTTATCAAACGTATCCATCAACGTGCAGATGGGATGATAGAACTTATTTCAGATAATAGTATCTACCCGCCACAAGCAATAAGTTCTGATGAAGTAACCATTATAGGTAAGGTTGTAGGAAATATAGAGAGTTTATAGGTTTAGTTTTTAAACCTGTAACCTAGAAGGGTCAGATGACTACGCAGTTGAGGGGAGATGTCTCCTTGAAACTCTAAACATTCATCTTTTGCTGTGCCACCTGTGCCAAGTTTTTTCTTAAGCGTTTTCAGGAGTGCCTGTAAATCATTTTTTTTCAAGTAAAAAGGCTTTACTGTCGTTACAACTTTCCCACGGCGTTTCTCTTTTGTAAAATAAAGTTGGTGTTTGCATGGTTCTTTGATTGCATGGGAACTCTTTTTTTCTATTTTTTCTTTATTGTCTGATGACCAGCCTTCCTCAAAATTGGCTCCCATCTCAAATAGGTTTTTCATGATATATTACTCCAAATTGGCGATATATTATATTTAATTTCTCTTAGATATCTATATGGTATATAATCTCTGTTTTGTTTTTCTTTGTTTGTATTTCATGAATGCTTAGCCCTTTTATAGGAATTTTCATAAACTCATCAATGGTTTTTGCTCCTGCTTTTGCTATCTCACGTAAGACAATGCCTCTATAGGCTTTTGCCCAATGGCTGACAACTTTTCCCTCTTTAATAAATTTAAGTACGGTATAGGGTTTTTTTGGTTTGTAGAATTTATCATAAAATCCTGCACGCAGGTCAAGTATCTCCTCTTCTTTAAGATATAAATCCATTAGATGATCAGCATACTCATTATAAAGTTTCTCTGGTCGTATGCCTCTTACTGCTTCTGCCTGTTTGAGCTTATATTCAGGAATATTGTCCCAAGCTCGAAGTGGACCAAAGAGGTTAGAAAAGAGAATAACATGGTTATCTATATATTTTTGTGCATCGGAAGAAAGGTTCTCATATTCAAGATAATCAAATGCTACTCCGGTATAGCGTACTATGGCTTTCATCGCAGGTTCATGGATAATATCTTTTTTGTATTTAAGTATGTCAGCCTCTTTTTTAAGACCAAATATCTGAGAGAGTTCCTGCATATCAGCTTTTTGTATCACATCTATATAATGATGCATCAGATAGGTACGTTGAGGAAGCAGTGCATCAAAAAGTAATGTTTTTATATTGAAAGAGTTTGTCCCTCCTGCACGTTTTGTCTCGCTGGGTGCTAAAAGTATTTTCATTTAAGGGGTTTCCTAATTTTCCATTTTTTTATTGTCAGATTATAACTGAATAGCTTTTAATGTAGTGTGTAGAATTTATCTCTTTTGAATATAAGAAAAACAAAAGAATATCTCGATATAATATGCCTCCAAAAATCTGTATATTTTTAGGCTATATAAAAGCGTTTATGTAAACGTTGTTATATGGTGTAAAAACCAGATTCAATTCAAACTAATCCATGCAGATGGAAATACATTAAAGGAAAATAATTTGCCTACAATTAACCAATTGATTCGTAAAGAACGTAAAAAGCAAGTGAAAAAATCAAAATCACCTGCGCTTGTAAAGTGTCCTCAAAGAAGAGGTGTATGTACTAGAGTTTATACAACAACTCCAAAAAAACCTAACTCAGCTTTGAGAAAAGTTGCAAAAGTTAGATTGACATCAGGATTTGAAGTAATCTCATACATTGGTGGTGAGGGTCATAACCTTCAAGAGCACTCTATCGTACTGGTACGTGGGGGAAGAATTAAAGATTTACCTGGTGTGAAATATCACATTGTTCGTGGTGCATTGGATGCGTCAGGTGTTACAGGTAGAACTGTTGCTCGTTCTAAATACGGAACGAAAAAACCTAAGAAATAGAAACTAAAAAGTAATCTATTTACTTAGTATGTTGACACTGGGTTCTCTGCAGCAGAGAACTATGAAAAAGTGAGAGCTGTATAACATTGAGTATCAGTGATAGACTGAGAAGCAATAACAGAAATTTGTTTAAAATTTTTGAGTAAATTATAATAATTGAAGGAAGAACAATGAGAAGAAGAAAAGCTCCCGTTAGACCAGTATTGCCAGATCCGGTATATGGTTCTAAAGTATTAACAAAATTTATCAATGCAGTAATGCTAGATGGTAAAAAATCAGTAGCGCAAAAAGTAATGTATGCAGCGTTAGAGAGAATTGAATCAAAATCTGGTGAAAAAGGTATTGACGTATTTAACAAAGCAATGGAAAATGTCAAACCTGTAATGGAAGTAAAATCTAGAAGAGTAGGTGGGGCAACTTACCAAGTGCCAATCGAAGTGAGACCTGTAAGACAACAGTCTTTAGGAATCAGATGGATTGTTGATGCTGCTAGAAAAAGAAACGAAAGAACAATGATGGAGCGTTTAAGTAATGAACTTATGGACGCTGCAACTGAGAAAGGTGCTGCTTTCAAGAAGAAAGAAGATACTTACAAAATGGCAGAAGCGAATAAAGCATTTGCTCACTACAGATGGTAAGGAAGTAAGTTATGGCAAGAACGCATAAGCTTGAAGACGTAAGAAACATCGGTATTGCTGCACATATTGATGCAGGTAAAACAACAACAACTGAAAGAATTCTTTTCTATACAGGTGTAGAGCATAAAATTGGTGAAGTACATGATGGTGCTGCAACAATGGACTGGATGGAACAAGAGCAAGAAAGAGGTATTACTATTACTTCTGCTGCAACAACTTGTGAGTGGTTAGGTAAGCAAATTAACATCATTGATACTCCGGGGCACGTTGACTTTACGATTGAAGTTGAGCGTTCTATGAGAGTACTTGATGGTGCGGTATCTGTATTCTGTGCTGTTGGTGGGGTTCAACCACAATCAGAGACTGTATGGAGACAAAGAAACCGTTATGGTGTACCTTCACTTGTATTTGTTAACAAAATGGATAGAACAGGTGCTGATTTCTTAGAAGTTGAAAGACAAATTAGAGACAGGCTTAAAGGAAATCCACTTGTTATCCAACTTCCAATTGGTGCTGAGGAGAACTTCGAAGGTGTTGTTGACTTGGTAAAAATGAAAGAAGTTGTATGGGATCAGGATGCTGCTATGGGTTCTGCATATCATGAACAAGAGATTCGTCCTGAACTTCAAGAACAAGCTGAAGAGTACCGTGAAAAATTGATTGAAGGTATCTCTGAAGTTGATGGTAATGAAGAGCTTATGGAAAAATATATGGAGGGTGAAGAGCTTACACATGATGAAATTGTAGCTGGAATTAAAGCAGCGACAATTGGTATGCATGTTGTGCCGATGCTTCCAGGAACTGCCTTTAAAAACAAAGGTGTTCAGACTTTACTTGATGCTGTTGTTGCTTACCTTCCATCTCCGGTTGAAGCCCCTGCAATTAAGGGTACTGAAATGGATGATGAAGATGCAGAAGTAACTGTTGATTCTACAGACAATGGTGAATTTGCATCATTGGCATTTAAAATTATGACTGACCCTTTTGTTGGACAATTGACATTTATTCGTGTATATCGTGGTTCTTTAGAGTCAGGTTCTTATGTTCTTAACTCCACTAAAGGGAAAAAAGAGCGTATTGGTCGTATCATGAAAATGCACGCAATCAAACGTGAAGAAGTCGCTGAGATTTACGCAGGTGAAATTGGTGCAGTTGTTGGTCTTAAGAATACAACAACGGGTGATACACTCTGTTCAGACAAAGATAAAGTTGTACTTGAAAGAATGGATTTCCCAGATCCAGTTATCTCAGTTGCGGTTGAGCCTAAAACAAAAGCCGATCAAGAAAAAATGGGACTTGCACTTGGTAAACTGGCTGCAGAAGATCCATCTTTCCGTGTGGCTACAGATGAAGAGTCTGGTCAGACTATTATTTCAGGAATGGGTGAACTTCACCTTGAAATTCTTGTAGATAGAATGAAAAGAGAATTTAAAGTAGAAGCTGAAGTAGGTGCACCACAAGTTGCATACCGTGAAACAATCAGAAACGCTGTTGAACAAGAGTACAAATATGCGAAACAATCAGGTGGTCGTGGACAATTTGGTCATGTATACCTTCGTATTGAGCCACAAGAACCAGGGTTTGGTTACGAATTTGTGGATGAAGTTAAAGGTGGGGTTATTCCAAAAGAGTTTATCCAACCAGTTAACAAAGGGGTTCAAGAAGCTATGGCTAGAGGTATTCAGGCAGGATACCCTGTTGAAGATGTTAAGGTAACTGTTTATGACGGTTCTTACCACGATGTGGATTCATCTGAAATGGCGTTTAAACTTGCAGGTTCTATGGGATTCAGAGAAGGTTGTAGAAAAGCCAATCCAGTAATTCTTGAGCCAATGATGAAAGTAGAAGTAGAAGTACCAGAAGACTTTATGGGTGATGTTATCGGTGATGTTGCTAAACGTAGAGGTCAAGTATCTGGTATGGATGACAGAGCAGGAAACAAAATTGTGAATGCGTTTGTTCCACTTTCAGAAATGTTTGGTTACTCAACTGACCTACGTTCAATGACTCAAGGTCGTGCAACGTATGCGATGGAGTTTGACCACTATGAAGAAGTGCCACAGAATGTAGCCAAAGAAATCATAGAAAAAAGAAATAGCTAATCTTTCGCAGTATTTCACTGCAACTTTGAAGGAGCACCTCAGTTACGTACTGAGAGTACGCTCCTTCGATACAGCCTTCAAATTTACAGCAAACTACTGCGAAATCTCAAACTATTTAAAATATTATTTTATTTTAATTTTTCCAATTCAAATTAGCATACAATAGTATTTAAACGTGATTATAAAGTTAGAACTAACAAAAAAGCTAAGGAAACAAAATGAAATTCATCATAGATCTTATAGAAGATGTGCGTGAGCAGATAGGGAATCATGAAGAGTATATGGTGATGGCTGGTCTGTTAAAAGAAGATACTGAAGACAGCTCTAAACTTATCTATGCTGGGGAAGCTCCTTTAAATTTGGCTGTTTTGAATGATGAAAAGAAACAATTTGTGTTTAAAATAGACGGTAGTGAAAGAAAAGTGACTATAGGAGCACTTATTCCACCTCTTTTGATGCTTGATATGGATGCTATGATGTATGAGCTTAGAATGGATGTAAATGCACAGTATATGGATATGGAGATAGTAGGATTTGGTAAAAATGACGAAGAGAAACGTTATATCTTGTTTATTAAGGTATAACGTTTGCTGTTATGAGGTATTGGGGTTTTTGGGCAAATAGTATCCAATTCATATTGAGTCTATACTCTTTTGAAAAATATGCAATAGCTTCATAAGGAATTTTGTTACGTTTTTTCATTACAGCATAGTATTGAGGATCTAGTTGCAGTGCTAGAGCAATATCTTTATCCAGTATTTTATCTTTTTTAATTTGTGAGTAGAGAATAGTTTTGATTCTTTGCATGACTTCAGAAAAATTTATCATGGTTATCCTTTTATATTTAGATAAGCATATAATAGTAGATTTTTTGGCATTATGTTAAAAGTATGTCATATTGACATACTTTTAGTTTTTTGAGCTATCTATTTCTATGACTGTATGTACATTTCCTCTAGGATTAAAGTCAGCAATAAGTTTCATAGATTTTGGCTTGAGCTTTGTGTAGAGCGTATCGTAAATTTCATTGGCTGAATTTTCATGTGAGATATGTCTGTACATAAATGAGTTAATGTAGAGTTTAAGAGCTTTGAGTTCTATCACCAATGCATCTGGCTCATAAGAAAGTTTGAGTATTGCAAAATCAGGATATCCTGAACGTGGGCATAGACACATAAACTCTGGGAGTTCTATGTTGATGGTATAGTTTTTTGTATGTTCATTGGGCCAGAAGTTTTCCTCTGCATTGATATTAAAATTTTGTATCTCTTTTTCACCGTATTTCATCTGTTTCCTTTAGTTGTTGTATCTGTGAATTAAATCTGTTTCATTGAGTGCTTTACTGACACCAAAACCTTGGATATAATTGATGCCAAGTAGATGTAGTTTTCTTTTTTGTTCCTCATTATCTACCCATTTTGCAACGGTTTGTACCTGTAAATCTTTAGACATTTTTATGAGTGAATTGAGCATAGCATAGGTGGTATTGTCTTCAAGATGTGTGACATAGTCTCGGTCAAACTGTACCATATCAAATCTGAAATGTTTCATATATTCCATAGAGGCATTGGAAGAGCCAAAGTTATCAATGCAGATACGAATTCCTTGGCTTCTAAAGTGTTTAAGCATTTTCAAATGTCGCTTTAAATCATGGTGTGTCTTTCGCTCATAAAGTTGGATAATCAGTCTGTGAGGATTTACTTTTTTCTCTTTCAGGTAGGAGAAAAGCTGTTCTTGAAAATTTTGATCTCTCAAAGAGAAAGGAGAGAGATTAAAGGTAAAAGAGATCTGTTCACTTACAAGGGGAAGCAGGTCGATGATATGTTTTGCCAAAGCTAGATCATATTCCCGTCCAAGACCTAAACGGTTAATAATAGGCAAATAGACACGGGGAAGTATCTCTTTGGTTGTGGATGCTTTGAGTTTGACAGCTATTTCATAGGTATCTATGGTGTCAGTGTAGGTATTGAGCAGTGGTCTAAAAGAGAGAAGAAGATTCTTCTCTTTTAGTGAAGAGATAACAGATTTTTCAATGCTTGAGAGTATTTTGTCATCTTGAATTTTAAGAGAGACGGGGGATGTCTGCATCTCTACAGATTGACTTTGTATAAGGTCTCTTAACTGTAAGATAATTTTTTTAAAATCCTGACTGCTGTTGGTAATAACTGCAAATTTATAGTCTATCTCGATTTCATTGAGAAGGTGGTTTTTCTGAATCATCTGTTCTAAAATTTGACGTATTGATTGTGCATCACCATCAAGGGCTATAAGGAATTCAGCACCACGATACCTGCCTAAAAGTACTTTGTCAAAACCATGTTGTTTAAATAGAAGATTTAATTGATGGGTAATGGTATAAAGCAGAGTATCAATTTGCTCTGTACTATAGTTTTCATTGAGTGAGTGTAGATTTTGAATGGTAAGACAGGCAATAATCTGTGGGCGGGTTTGTTCCAGTTTTTTAATGAGTGCTTTTTTGTTAAACCCCTGTGTGGTTTGGTCTATCATGGTCTCTTGTACGGAGAGATTCATTAGAAAATAGATAAAATAGATGGTAATAAAGGTAATTGCACCAAGTAGTACGCTGTCTTTTAAATTAAAAATGAAATTGTTATCTTTGTAGATAGTGGTAAAAAATACAAGAAAAACGAGTATAAGGACGGGTATACCAGCTCTAAGGGCGAGGGTAAATCTTCTTCCTCGTTCTTCTTTTTGGGAGAGGAGCATTAGACATCCAGATGTTGTACATCTTTTGCATGGCATTCGATGTAGTTTCTTCTTGGTTCTACTTCATCACCCATAAAGAGTACAAAGGTGTCTGCTGCAGCGTCATCATCTCCAATCTTCACTTGTAGAAGTCTTCTGTTCTCTGGAGTCATGGTTGTTTCCCAAAGTTGTTCCGGGTTCATTTCCCCTAGACCTTTATAGCGTTGAATGTATGCACCTTTTTTGGCAGAACTTTCGACCTCTTCAAAAAGAGCAAGCAAATCTTTTTCTTTAAATTCATCGGTGATATGTTCTTTAATTTTTTCATGAATAAGAATCGCTTCATTGTAGTGAGGATTGGTAAAGAGAATATCATCAACAATAAGCTCTTCTAGTCCATCATTGGTTTGCACAAAAAGATGAATAGTCTCATCGGTTATAGTTTTATTTAAAATATTATAGCCTAATTCTGCGATGTAGGCTTCAATGGTTTTTGCCAAAGCTTTATTGTCTGTGCCTGCAATATCAGGATTTTCTATCATATATCTAAGTACTTCTGGCAGCGCAAAACGCTTTTCAATCTCTTTGAGTGTCATACGGTAGTAGGCAACAAGTTTGAAGAGATCAATTAAATCCGCTTCTCCCATAGTGTGACTCTCTATGACAGAGATACCATTTTCAATAAGGTAGTCATTGAGTGCTTTTTCATCTTTGAGGTAAATCTCATTTTTACCTTTTTTATAGCGGTAGAGTGGTGGCTGCGCAAGATAGAGGTAGCCATTTTCAATAATAGGTTTAAGGAATCTGTAGAAAAATGTCATAAGTAGTGTTTGAATGTGGCTTCCATCGACATCGGCATCGGTCATAATAATGACTTTATGGTAACGCAGTTTCTCTTCATTGAATTCATCTCCAATACCACAACCAAGGGCTGTAATCATATTTTTAATTTCATCAGATTTGAGGATTTTCTCTAAACGTGCTTTTTCAACATTTAAAATCTTACCTTTAAGGGGTAAAATGGCTTGAAATACTCTGTCACGTCCCTGTTTTGCGGATCCCCCTGCTGAGTCCCCTTCCACTAGATAGATTTCTGAGATTTCAGGGTCTTTACTTTGACAATCTGCCAGTTTACCTGGAAGTGTACCCACACTCATGGAGTCTTTACGTTTTACAAGATCTTTGGCTCGTTTCGCAGCATCTCTACCACGAGCAGCCAAAAGTACCTGTGCCATAATGGCTTTGGCTTCTATAGGGTTCTCTTCAAGGTATTTGTTGAAGTTTTCAGTGAAGAATTTTTGAACCAATGGTCTTACGTAGCTAGAGCCTAGTTTTCCTTTGGTTTGACCTTCAAACTGTGGTTCTGGTACACGTACAGAGACAATGGCTATCAGCCCCTCTTTACAGTCATCTCCAGTGATTTTGGTATTTTTCTCTTTTGCATTGGCATTTTTAGCGATGTATGAAGCCATAGAACGTGTAAGACCTGCTCTAAATCCTGCTTCGTGTGTTCCTCCCTCGGCTGTTTTGATGTTGTTTACAAAAGAGAGTGACTTTTCAGAGTCAGCATCACAATACATCAATGCAATGTCAATTTCAATATCATCAGCCTTTCCTTGGAAAAACTGTGCAGTTGAAAGAGCCTGCTTTGTATTCATGTCTTCAACAAATTGTTTGATACCCCCAGCAAAGTGGAATACCTCTTTGGTACCATCACGTTCATCTCTAAAATCAATGGTTATTTTAGGGTTAAGGTAACAGAGTTCCCTGAACCGTTTCATTAAAATCTCTTTTTGGAAAGTAATGGTTTCGGTAAAAATTGTATCATCTGGGAAGAATTCTACTTTTGTACCGTGCTTGTTGGTTCGTCCTTCTGTTGTAAGTGGGGCGGTGGGGATTCCCTCTTTGAAACTTTGCGTATGAATCTCTTTGTCTTTAAAAACCGTGAGGTGGAGGTCTTTTGAAAGGGCGTTGACTACAGAAACCCCAACCCCATGAAGTCCACCAGATACTTTGTAGGTATCTTTGTCAAATTTACCTCCGGCATGGAGTACGGTTAAAACAACGGTAGCAGCAGAGATTTTCTCTGTGGGGTGTTCAGCAACGGGGATACCACGACCGTTATCTTCAATAATGGCTGAACCCTCTTTTGTCAGTGTGACTTTAATGGTGTCACAAAATCCTGCCATTGCTTCATCAATAGAGTTATCTACTACTTCATAGACAAGGTGGTGAAGACCTTTTACTGAGGTATCCCCAATGTACATTCCTGGTCTTTTTCTTACTGCTTCAAGTCCTTTGAGAACTTTAATATTACTCGCACCATATTCTGCCATGAGATACTCCAATTTGTGGTTTATATATGGTATATATTTTAGCTAAAAATAGCTTATGTGTAGGGTGGGTTTTCAACCCACCTTTGTACAATAATAAAAAATTTAAATATCTATTGTAAAGATGAGTGTGGTGGGTTAGAAAACCTACCCTACAGTAGCATGCCCGATTGTTGCTTTTTGGTACTTGTAATGTCAATTTTATTTGGGTCAATAAATTGTTTTTTTTCATAAGCTTCTAGGGCATATCGACCTATCATTGCAGCATTATCAGAACAATATTCAAGTGGAGCAACATGGAGTGTTTTGTCAAATTCTTCACAGAGTTTTTCATAAGCTTTTCGTATATATTTATTCGCAGATGCTCCACCCACAATGGCAAAGTCTCCGATGGGTTCTTTGGCAAAGATTTTTTTGCTTTTTTGAAGGAGATGTAATTTTACTGCTTTTTGAAAACTGGCACTGAGATCTGCTTTGTCTTGCTCACTCATGTTCTCTTTGCTTCCACAGGCTTCCACTTTAAGACGTACAGCATTTTTAAGTCCAGAGAGTGAAAAGGCTATAAGGGGAGAGTTGCGTAGGGGAACAGGTAAATCAAATCTATCTTCATCCCCTTTAAGGGCAAGTGCTTCAATGAGTGGTCCCCCAGGGTAGCCTAAACCCATCATTTTGGCACACTTGTCAAAGCTTTCTCCTACAGAGTCATCCATGGAAGTAGCTAAAATTTCCATACGTTCAAAACTTTCAACACGTATGACTTGTGTATGCCCCCCTGAGATAAGAAGTACCAGTAGGGGTAAGGTAGACTCTTTTTCGATGAATAAAGAGTAGATATGACCTTTTAAATGGTGTACAGGGATGAGTGGGATATCTAACAAGGTTGCCAATGTCTTTGCCATAGCTATACCCTCTAACAGTGTTACCCCAAGTCCTGGCTGATTGGTGACTGCTATGGCTTTAAGTTTTCCAAAGTAGGGTTTGGTCTCTTTGAGTATCTCAGGCAGAGCTACGGCATGTAAACGAGAGGCGAGTTCTGGAACGACACCGCCATAACAAGAGTGTTGCTCCTCTTGCGAGATTTTTTTATGATAAATAATTTTTTTAGTGGCTATCTCTGTGATAGCGATAGAGCTGTCATCGCAGCTTGATTCGATGCTTAAAATCATAAAGGTCTCCGTAGGGGGTTGTCATTGTTTCTCTAACACAAGGTTCTCTATTAGCTTCCATTTACCGTAGCCAGAATCTGTATTAATATGTCCAGCATTTTTTAGTACTGTAAAAGAGGTATTGTATTGGTTGGCTATACTCTTTGCTTCATCTAGTGCTACCCATGGGTCATTGTCTGAGACTATCATGTGAACCTCTTTTGCATAGATGTACTTTGGTAAAGGACAAGGAAAAAAAGTTTTAATGGTTTTTTCCTGTGTCTCAAGGCTTGGTAATGAGACCATAAAGAGTCTTTCTACCTCTTTCATCCCCTCTTCTTCACAAAGCCACATCCAAAGATTGTTGGCTAGTGAGTGACAGACAACAGTGTCTGGTTTAAAATCGTTAAGTATTTTTTTTACCTGTTTTATCCATCTGTTTTTAGAGGGAAAGTGACAGTTATCTAAAAGAGGAAATGAGACCGTACCATAGTTTTTGGCTATTTGGGCTGCAAGTTCTGCTTGCCAATGTGGGGCATCTGATCCTCCCCAACCATGCAAGATAAGTACCTTATCTTCTACTTGCATAGGCTCTTACCTCTTTGTCTATCTGGATAATGTCTTGAATATTATCTGCTTTAATTGTTTTAAACTTCTCATATGCATCCAATAGGATATCACTCATTCCAAAAAAACTACAGGCTTCTTTTTGAAATTTCTCTATGGCTATCTCATTGGCAGCATTGACCACAACCCCCAAATGAGGATTTTGTAAAATATGCTCTTTGATGTGCCAAATAGGGTAACGCCCAGCTTCTATAGGGAAAAACTCCAATCCTCCGATGTTTAGTAAATCTGTAGGAGGGAGTATCTCCTCAGTCACTTCTCCCTGCAATGCAAAAGCGATAGGCAGTTTCATGTCCACTCCAGCAAAATGAGCAGTAGTGGAGCCATCTTTAAACTCTGCCAAGGCATGGATGATAGACTTTTTTTCGATGACTGCATCAATGTTGGAAGTGTTAAATAACCACTTGGCTTCTAGAAGCTCAAAGAGTTTATTGGTCATGGTAGCTGAATCTATAGTGATTTTGTTTCCCATAGACCAATTAGGGTGTTTGAGTGCATCTGAAAATGTAGCATCTTTCATTTTGTCCAGTTCCCAGTCTCTAAAAGCACCACCGCTAGCTGTAATGTAAAGCTTTGAGACAGGACGCTCGTTGATGAGGTACCAAAGCCCAAAATGCTCAGAGTCAATGACATTAATAAGAGACATGTCGATAAATGCACCAGCAACCACAAGAGACTCTTTGTTTGCAAGTGCCACACGTTTACCCAAGCTTGTGGCTTTGAGTGTCGGGGCTAGACCTGTGTATCCTACCAATGCATTGACTATCATAGGACTTTTAGACTCTTCTATGAGGCTTAAGATAGCCTCATTTCCACAACGTACATCAGGGTGGTTTACTTTATGTCTGTCTGCCTCATGGGCAATGACAACAATTTTGGGTTGATGTTCTTGTATTTGTTGGTTGAGTAGCTCTATATTGCGACCTGCGACCAGCGCTTCAATGTGTATATTGTATCGCTTGGCAATAATAAGGGTATTAACCCCAATAGAGCCAGTAGAGCCTAAAAGAACGATGCTAGACATTGCTAATCCAAAAAGCGACAAGTCGTGTGAGCTTCCTGCTGAAGGAAACCTAGTGTTAGCGTAGAATAATGGACTTTGTTCATTTTCGTACCATTTATAGTAATGCACGTAAGGCAATGACCATCATAGGTGCAGCAAAAAGGTAACCATCTGTTCTGTCTAGTATACCACCATGACCAGGTAATATATCTCCAGAATCTTTTACGCCTGCTTCACGCTTGAGATAAGATTCAAACAAATCTCCAAATACAGATGAAGCAGCAGTCACAAGGGTAACTACGAAAGCTATCCAAAATGGTGCAATGTTAAGACCCATATACGTACCTAAAATTGTTGCAATGACAATACCGCCAAATACACCTTCAAGTGTCTTATTTGGGCTGGTGTCAGAAAATTTTGTTTTACCTATGGCTTTCCCTACAAAATAAGCACCCGTATCTGCAAGTGCCACTGTGACAAGAAGCCATAACATAGAACGTACCCCAAAGTCTTGGTAGAGGATGAGGAAAAAGAGTATGCCTGAGACGGGGTAGAGAAAAGGCAAGATAAGTCTTTTATCAAAGTTATGCAAATATGCGATAGAAGCACCAAAAATGATAGCAACTAAAAAGAAAAGGTCATCAGGGTTTGGGTAGAAATAGGCAAAAATCCATAGTAGTGCAGCCCAAAAGTAGGCAGATGCGGAAGAGAGTCTAAAGAGCTTCATCGCTTCATAAAAAGCAAATATATAGATGACCCCTAAAAATGTCCACATAATGAAGAAGTTGTCTATCCACCCTATAAGACCTACAAGTCCAAGCAAGGCGATACCTGTAATAACACGTTGTTGTAAAGAAGTTAAATTTTTTAGCATGGGGTTATTCCTGTTTTTAATCATTAATTATAGCACTATTTGGGTTAAAACCTTATCTCTACGCCCTCTTTTATAATGGAAATAGTTTGATATTTGTCATACTCTACATTAGCACCCTCTTGTATTTTTACAAATTTACGTTTAGTGTAGTCTACAAGATAATTACCAGGATGATTGGTAGAAAAATCTACACAGAGTTTGGCAGCTGCTTGCAAAACGGACTCTGGAAGATTCTGTTTATCTGTACGAATAATGACGTGTGAACCAGGGATCTCTCGAGTGTGCATCCAGATGTCATTGCTCTTTGCCATAGAGAGCAGTTTTTGGTTCTCGTTTGAATTACGTCCCACCATAACTTTGTAGTCTTCTATCCAAAAGAGTTCACCTTCACGCAGCTTCTCTTTTTTGCGTAAAGATTTTGCACGTTTTGGTACAAGAAGTTCTAGTTCATAGGGTGTGTTTGCCTGTTCTAACGCATAGGAGATATTTTCATAAAAATCCATTTTGGAGCTAAGGTTTTCTTTCTCTATGTGGACATTTTTTGCCTTGGCTTTGGCACGTTTTGAGAGGTTGAAGTAGTATTCAGCCATACGGTTTACTTTCACATCTTTAGGCAAAGGTATAGTGACTTCTTTTCCTTCAAAATCATAGGTTTTTAACTTAGTGTCATAGGGCTTTATCTGGTAAAGGTTTGACAAGATGAGGTTGCCAAGGTTTTTAAACTCAGAGGCTTGTGTTTCAAGTTTCTCTTTGTTTGGCAGTTTGTTTAAAAGTTGTTCAAACTTTTTTATTTTTTTAGACACAGTAGAGAGTTTTTGTTTTTTCATCTCTTGAAGTTTTTTGGTTTGAATATCTGTAAATTTTTGCTCTAAATAATCATCGATATTGTCTATCTCTTGCACTTCTTCTTTGCGTTCAAAAGGAGGAATAGCCAGAAGTTCCATACCTGGACGAATGACCCTAAAAGAGCTGTCTGCATCAATGTGCCTGAGTGCTTCGATGATGACTTCATTGTCATCGATGAGTATGGCATTGGTATTTTTACCTGTAAACTCTAGTTGGAGGTAGATAATCTTGTCTTTATAAGAACTCTTTGGCGCAATGGTAAAGCGTAACATTCGGTCATCATTAGGTACATCCACGCTTAGAAGTTTTGAGCCACTTAATAGTGAGTGAAGCAGGGCATCAAAAGGTGCATTGTACCCTTGCAGTGGTCTTTGGCTGGGTGCTTTGTAGATAAAGCTATGTCCACGTGTCATGTTGAAAAAATAACTCTTGGATTTGTCAAACATGATTTCAAGAGTATTGTCCTCTATGCGTCTTGCACGAGAGATAAAAGTAAAGTGATTAAGACGTTGTGCAATGGCTTGGAGTTCATACAGTTTCATAGTTGCACCTTTTGGCTCTCGTTTTGAATTTATAGTTGTGAAATTCTACCATAAAATTATTTTGCTATAATTCGCGTAATATAAATTAAGGATAACCTTATGGCACAAACAATAACAGAAAAGATTTTCTCAGAACATGCAGGTAAAGATGTATATGCAGGAGAGATCGTCAGAGTACCCATAGATATGACGATAGGAAATGATATTACAACCCCTATTTCTATTAAAGCATTTGAAGAGAGTGGTTCAACTAAGCTTGCCAATCCTGATGGTTTTGCTATTGTGATGGATCACTATATTCCAGCAAAAGACATTGCTTCGGCAAACCAAGCTAAAATTAGTCGTGAATTTGCCTATAAGCATGACCTCAAATATTTCTTTGATGAAAAAGATATGGGTATCGAGCATGCCTTGCTTCCAGAAAAAGGACTTGTCATCCCTGGTGATGTCATCATCGGAGCAGATTCTCATACGTGTACACATGGCGCACTTGGGGCATTTTCTACAGGTATGGGAAGTACAGATATCTCATTCTCTATCATCACAGGTGGAAACTGGTTTAAAGTGCCTGAGTCTATCAAAGTAAATTTAGTGGGTAAACCAGGTGAACATATTTATGGAAAAGATATTATCTTGGAGCTTATTCGTATTTTGGGTGTGGATGGTGCGTTGTATAAAGCTATCGAATTTACGGGTGACGGGGTACAGTACCTTGGTATGGCAGACAGATTTTCTATGTGTAACATGGCGATAGAAGCAGGAGCAAAAAGTGGTATATTTGCTATCGATGCAGTATCACAAGCCTATTTGGATGAGAGAGCCCAAGTAAATGGTGGCTTGCGAAGCGAGCCTAAACTTCACTACTCAGATGCAGATGCAACGTACTCTCAAGAGATTACTATAGATATGCAAAACCTTTCTCCAGTCATTGCTTATCCATTCTTGCCAAGTAACGGTAAGTCAGTAGAGCAAGCTGTTGCTGATGATTTAACTATAGACCAAGTGATGATAGGTTCATGTACCAATGGACGCATAGAAGACCTTAGAATTGCTGCTGAGATTATGAAGGGTAAACGTGTTGCCAAGCGTACACGTATGATTATTACTCCAGCAACACAAAAGATATTGCTTCAGGCACAACATGAAGGCTTACTGGATATCCTCGTTGAAGCGGGTGCCGTAGTCTCTAACCCTACTTGTGGTGCTTGTCTAGGTGGTTACATGGGTATCTTGGGTGATGGTGAGCGTTGTGTTGCCACAACCAACCGTAACTTTGTAGGACGTATGGGGGCTAGAACCTCAGAGATTTACTTAGCCAACTCAGCTGTGGCTGCTGCTTCTGCCATAGCTGGGAAAATAGTAGATCCTAGAGAGATTTAAAACCCGCCATTGGGGTTAAACCCAAAATCTGGTGTCCCAAAACTCTGCATAGTAAAATTTGGGTCACTGTAGCCTTCTTGAATTGACATACCCCGCAACATAGTAATATCCATTTTAGGGTCTATGCCTTTTGGGCAAACTGCGGTACACTCTCCACATAAAGTACAGTCCCATATACCATTACTCTGTATGTTATCTATCGTAGTTTTAGCATCACTCTCACGTGTATCTACACTGTAGCGGTACGCACGTGTGAGTGCAAAAGGCCCTAAGAACTCAGGGTTGACTGCATACACAGGACAGGCAGAGTAACAAGAGTCACAGAGTATGCAGTCTGTTTGGGTCTCTGTGAGTTTTTCATCTTTATGAGTAGGTGAAGCCTTTTGAGCTTTTTGTAACCATGCAGTACTCTTAAGAAGTGTCTCTTTTGCTTTGTTTTTGTCTACTTTAAGGTCACGCAGTACAGGGTGGTAGTTAAGTGGTTCGACTACATCACCATCTTGTACTTTATAGGCACAGGCTAATGTTTCTTTGCCGTTAACTCTTACCGCACATGCACCACATACTGAAGCCCGACAGCCTGCTGCAAAAGTCAAACTTGCCTCTTTGGACTCTTTGATTTCGTAAAGTGCTGCAAGCAGGGTGAGTCCTTGTGAGACTTCAAAGGATTCTATGCTTTTTTCTCTTTGAATGTTTATCTGCATCTCTAATCCTTCCACTGCAATACAATATGTTTTTGAAACTCTTTATTTTCTGCTTCAAAACCCAGTTTGAAGTGTGCTCCGCGACTCTCATCTCTAGCAAGTGCAGAAGAGATAATAGTAGGGGCTAAAAGTAGAACATTTTGAAACTCTAAGTACTCTATGAGGTTTTGGTTATTCTTTTTTGATTTATCGCTTAAGCCTGTTTTGGCAAGGGCAACTTGCATGGCTATAACATTTTCAAGTGCGGCATTTAGTTGGCCGTTTTCCCTTACAATACCGACTTTTTCATAAAAGAGTTTTCCCAATGCTTTGCGTTGTGTATAAAAGTTTATATCATTCTCTTTGCTAAAGAGTGTTTCTATCTCTTTTTCATCTCGTTGCAGTTGGGTATCGTCTGCTTTTTTATTGCTTGCATATACCGCTTGTTTATAGGCATTTTCTCCTGCAAACTTTCCAAAGGCAGTAATCTCAAGCAGTGAGTTTCCTCCAAGACGGTTGGCACCATGTACTTTGGCATTGGAGCATTCACCTACAGCAAAACATCCTTTGATGCCTGTAACTTCCAATGCATAATCTACATCTATACCACCCATAGAGTAGTGTGCTACAGGTTTAATGGGTATAAGTTCGGTAGATGGGTCTATATGCTCATGGAGTTTACACAGTGCTACCTCTTGTGGAAGAAGCTCCATGAGTTTTTCAACACCTAGATGACGTACATCCAAAAAGACCTCTTTATCCTTTTGAAGTTGTTCAAAGATGGCGCGTGCTACTTCGTCTCTGGGTTTAAGCTCATCGATAAAACGTTCGCCATCTGAGTTTAGCAAGTATCCACCTTCACCTCTGGCACTCTCGGAGATGAGGATAGATGAATGTTTCAGTGCTGTAGGGTGAAACTGTACAAATTCCATGTCACTTACTGCACCTCCTGCACGAAGCACGGCAGCTATTCCATCGCCTGTACTTCCATACGCATTGGTAGTGTAACCATGATAGATACTACCATATCCACCGGTGGCAAGTACAACAGATTTTGCATTGATTTGTTTGATTTCTCCTGTACGGATATCAAGAAAAGTAGCCCCTTTAATGATGGTATCGGTAGAAGTTTTTTCTGTGATGAGGTTCAGTAAATAGTGCTCATCTAAAAAGTCTATCTTCTCTTTGAGACAGGTGTCGTAAAGGGTATGGAGTATCTTTAGTCCTGTATAGTCTTGTGCATAGCAGGCACGTTTAGCACTTGCCCCTCCCATTTGTCTTTGGGCTACAGTTTCTACATCTGACTTTCCATTATCAAGTCTTGAAAAGGGTACACCGATGCTCTCCAGCCATTGTATGGTTTTTGGAGCATCAGCACACATTTGGCGTACCATATCTTCATCACAAAGTCCATGTGCAGACTGGATGGTATCTGAGATATGTGAAGATATATGGTCTTCTCCTGCATTACCAAGTGCTGCATTCATACCGCCTTGAGCCATGGAGGTTTGGGAGTTGGTAGGGTAGGTTTTTCCTACTACCAGTATGGAAGCATTTCCTAAACCTACACCCTCAACAGTAGATATCTCTTTAGCAGCTAAAGCAGCACTAAGTCCTGCTCCCCCTGAGCCTATGATAAGAACGTCTAGCATTATAATCCTTATGTTACTTTTTTAAAAAAGTTTCTATATTTTTCACTATGCCTCCAAGAAGCTTCTTTCTTGCTTCAATACTTGTCCAAGCGATGTGTGGAGTGATGAGAAGTCGTTCTTGATGTTTCACATCTTTGAGTCTATTGGTTGAGGAGAGTGGTTCAATTTCAAGTACATCTAACCCAGCATAAATCTTACGTCTGTCAAGTTCAAAAGCCAAGTCTGTTTCATCGATGATGCCACCACGGCCTAAGTTAAGAAGTATGGCATTTTCTTTAATATAAGAGAGGTTATTTTCATTAATGAGTTCATAGGTTTTGTCGTTTAGTGGTGCATGAATAGAGATGATGTCACAGTCTTTTAAAAGAAATTCCAAACTCAAGTGCGGATAGGCATGATGGAGGTTTTGACCAGAGGTTGAATGGTAAACAACTTCTGCTCCAAAAGCTGTAGCCACTTTAGCCACTTCTTGACCAATAGCCCCAAATCCTATGACACCCCATTTTTTACCAGAAATTTCATAAAAAGGATGGCTCACATCTGTAAAAAGTCCTGATTTGCTCCATGTACCCTCTTTAACTACATTGTCATAATAAGACATTTTCCCAAGTAAGTACAGAGCCATAGAAAAAGTATGTTGTACCACAGATTGTGTTGAGTACCCTGCTACGTTTTTAACTTCAATACCTTGAAATTTTGCAGCTTCTAAATCTACATTGTTCATGCCTGTAGCAGCAATACAAATAAGTTTAAGATTTTTAGCCTGTGCAAGTATATTTGCACAGAGTACTACTTTGTTGGTAATGACAATATCTGCCATCTCTATGCGTTCTACTGTTTCCTCTTCTGAAGTAGTATCATAACGAGTAAGTGTTCCAAATTGCTCCAAAGAAGATAAGTCTAAATCATCCCCTAATGTTTTGGCATCTAGTAGTACTATATTCATGCTCTTCTTCCTTGTTGTTTATTCTGTTTCGTTCTCTTTGGTACAAGAAGATGTTTCCTCAACAGTAATGGCGCAACCCTCATCTCCTCCCGCACCTAAAAAGTCCGAAGAGAGTTCTGTTTGGGGTGTACTTTGCAAAGAAGTCTCCTTTGCTCTCTGTCTCTTTTGGGTTGGGGAATGAAGTGTTTCATAATATGTGATAATTTTTTTATCACCCACAATAAGGTGTCGCTCTCGTTTCTCTTTTAAAACAAGTACAGGAATGTTTGTGATTCCCGCAAATTTTAAAAAGTTTCTTGCACTGGCTTCTTTGGTTGAGATGGGAGTATAAGAGATGTGATGCTCTGCAAGATAGGCTTTTACTTTTTTACAATGAGGACAGCTCTCGGAGTGTATCAGGTAGGTACCGTTTTCAATCATAAAATTTTTATTTTTACTTACACCCAATGTATGCATTCCTGTAAAAATAGCTACAACAGTAGCAAGGGTAATAGCAAAATGTTTAGGCTGTGAAAAGAGTGCGATGAGCAGCAAAGAAGAGATAATACCCAAACAGAAAATACAAGGCTCGGGGTTCGCTACAAACTGATAGCTAAGGATAGTTGCCTCAAAAGCGATGGCACCATAGAGTCCACTGAAAAAAAGTACTTCATAAAACTTATTTTTAAGGGATAAAAAGCCAAGTATCATAAGCATAAATACACCACCCATACCTACATAGTTAAGGTAGATAGCATCAAAATTAAGAAGTTCACCTGCAAGTTTGCAGCCTACTTCTCCACACAACGAAGTATGTTGGAGTTTGAGGTAGGTTTCGGTGCCAATATACCCCAGTAGTAAAAGTGGTAAAAAAACACGTGCTGTAAAACGCATGGTACGCTCCTTATGAATTATCTTCTATTTGACCTACTATTTTAGTAGCTTTTTCTTTGGCAGCCTCTACATCACTGTCTAGCACAAGACTCACAGCCATACGACGCCCCACATGAGACTCTGGTTTCCCAAAGACTCTTACAAAAGAGTTTTGACTGAAAGCATCATCAGGTATTTCAAGTACAGGGTTGTGGCTCTCATTTTTTGCTTTGTATGCACCACAGGCACCAGACCCGTAAGTGGTGTAAGCAAGTGGCAGACCAAGTACGGCTCTTACATGCAGGGCAAACTGGCTTTGACTTTGAGTGATGAGTGTTACCATCCCTGTGTCATGTGGGCGAGGGCTAAGTTCAGAGAAGTACACCTCTTCCCCTTTAACAAAGAACTCCACACCAAAGATACCACGACCACCAAGACCATCTGTGACAGCTTTAGCAATCTCTTTTGCTTTTTGAAGTGCTGCGTCACTCATCTGCATGGGTTGCCATGAGAGGATGAAGTCTCCATCTTTTTGTACGTGTCCTATAGGGTCACAAAATACAGTACCCGTTTCATTACGTACAGTAAGCAGGGTAATCTCATAATCAAAAGGTACAAACTCTTCTACAATGAGTTCACTCGCATCACCACGCGCCTCTTTGGCTATTTCCCATGACTTCTCTATGTCATCTGCTGTTTTGGCAATGCTTTGTCCATGTCCTGAAGAAGACATCACAGGTTTAATAACACAAGGGAATCCTATGCGCTCACCTGCCTCTTTGAGCCCATCAAGTGTGGTCACAAACTCAAAGCCAGAAGTTTTAACCCCCAACTCCTCCGCTGCAAAGACACGGATGTTTTTACGGTTCATTGTTTTGTTGACTGCTTCAGCATTGGGGATGACATGAAACCCTCTTTTTTCTGCCTCAAAGAGTGCAGAGATAGAGATAGCCTCTACTTCAGGAAGTATGAAGCTAGGTTGCTCTTTTTCTATCACTTCAAGCACGGCTGTTTCATCTTGCATGTCTATGGCATAACTTCTGTTGGCTACCAAGTGAGCAGGTGCATTTTTATACTTGTCTACAGCGATGACTTCAATGCCAAGACGTTGTGCTTCGATGGCTACTTCTTTACCCAGCTCACCAGAACCAAGCAACATGATTTTAATCGCATCTTTTTGTAATGTTGTTGTAAATGTCATAGGGATTTCCTTTGGAAAATAATTAGAGTTATTTTAGCGAAAAAAGGATAATGTGTAATGAGTTTTAAAAATTTTTGAATGTTTTTATGGGGTTTGCAGTAGGTGAGTGTAGGGCAGATGCCCTACAACTGTAATGATTACAGTCTAGACTCGTATCTTCTAAGCATGAAGAGTTTTTTAAGAATTTTCTTGCGTGTTGCAATCTTCTCTTTTTTGTTCTTTTCAGTTTGAGTCTCGAAGTGTTGACGAGCTCTTGCTTCAGTAACGATGAGGTTTCTGTCACATTGTCTTTTGAACTTTCTGTACGCATCATCAAATGAATCACGTGAAGTTAGTTTAATTCCTGGCATAAAAAAGCACCCCCTTCCTATTGGAAATTTTCAGATGTATCCCATCCGAATATCAATAAAGTGCGAAATTATATCGAAAGTTTTTGAATTTGTGATAAAATTAAAAATACAAAAGGAGTAATCTGATGCAATATGTATATAAAGATTGTTATGCAATGGATAAGCAATGTTATGAAGAACTCTTGTTAACAGAAGATATTCTTATGGAACATGCAGCACTTGGTATGGCAGAACATATATTTCAAAAATTCCCTAAATATGAAGAGGGAGATAGTCTAGAAAGTATTAAAACTGTTTTGATAGTTGCTGGTCCAGGGAATAATGGTGCTGACGGTATTGCTTTAGCACGACTACTATTTGGTTTTTATAAGATAAAACTTTATTTGCCTTTTGGATTAAAAACAGATATGTCAAAAAAACAGTTTCAGCGTATAAAAAATATCAATATTGAAATTGTAAGTAAGATAGACAAAGCAGATATTGTTGTAGATGCATTATATGGGGCAGGGTTAAATAGAACATTAGATGAAGTGACTAAAAAACTGATTATAGAGATGAAAATGCAAAATGCCTATTCTATAGCTTGTGATATACCTACGGGATTGGATATAAATGGTAATCCTTCTCCACAAGCTTTTTATGCTGATACTACTATTACAATGGGTGCATATAAAGAAGCTCTCTATAGTGACTATGCAAAAGAGTATGCAGGTGATATTGTAAGGGTTGATTTGGGAATACATCATTATCGTTATATACAGGGAAGCCAATATTGTGCAAGACTTTTAGAGAATAAGGATCTCTTCTTGCCTAATAGAAACTTTATTAAGGTATCACACAAAGGTACTTTTGGACACGTTGCCATTTTTTGTGGTGAAAAAGAGGGTGCAGGTATCATAGCTGGGATGGCAAGTGCCAGTTTTGGTGCAGGACTTACGACATTGGTGGTGCATGATAAAGTCTCACCTCCTGCTTACCTCATGCACGCTACTGTTGTACCTGACAATGCCACGGCACTTGCTATAGGCATGGGACTTGGAAGGCACTTTGAGAGTGAATTTTTACAGAAGTATGTTTTGAATTCGCATCTACCTATCGTCCTTGATGCAGATGCCTTTTTAAGTGCAGAACTTTTGTCCGTACTTGAACAAAAAGACAGAGAGATAGTCATTACCCCACACCCCAAAGAGTTTGTCACCATGTGGAAGATACTTACAGGTGAGGAACTCAGTGTTGCAGAGGTACAAAGCAGATGTTTTGAAATGGTACGCAGGTTTAATGCCAAATACCCACACGTCACGCTACTGCTTAAAGGTTCCAATACACTTATCATGCGAGAAGAACAGCTCTATATCAACCCTCTAGGATGCTCCAAACTTTCTAAAGGCGGAAGTGGTGATGTACTCTCAGGACTCATCGTTGCACTATTGGCACAAGGTTACACAGGAGTAGAAGCTGCCATTCAAGGTTCTTTGGCTTTGGTGATGGCTGCCAATAACTACAAAGGTAGCTCCTACGCGATGTTGCCTACGGATATTATTGAAGAAGTAAGTAGATTAGAAATAAATTAGAGTAAAATTCCCCTATGAATAAAATTGCTGTACTGTTTTCGGGCAAAGGTACCAACTTTGCCCATATTGTTAAGACTTTGCATCAAAAAGAGTGCAAAGTAGTGTTTGCTTTGACAAACAATCCCAAAGCGGAGGGTATCGCTATTGCTCAGGAGCATAGCATACCTTATGGTGTGGTAGAGCCTAAAAACTTTAATTCACGTGAAGCGTATGATGCTGTAGTAGTAGAAACTCTCAAACGCTATAATCCTGAGCTTACAGTGCTTGCAGGATTTATGCGTATTTTGACACCTGTATTTACAGAAAATATCAAGGCAATTAATTTGCATCCCTCTTTGCTCCCTAGACATAAAGGGTTAAATGCTATAGAGAGAAGTTATCATGATAACTTTAAAGAGGGTGGGGTTTCTGTACATCATGTAAGTTCTGAACTTGATGGGGGAGAAGTGATACTTCAAAAAAGCCTTGCTAAAGGAGCCTTGTGTTTTGAAGCTTACAATAAACAGATACGGATGATAGAAAAAGAGGCGCTGATTGAGGCTATCAAGAAAGTCATAGAGAAGTAAAATGCAAAAATACAATGATATAACCAATAAGAATGGTATGCGTATGGTTTTTATGCTTATGCAGATATTGATACTTTTAATTGTTTTTAGTATTATCTATACCTCTTTTGTGGCAGTTCAATATACGATAAAAGAGCATGGAATAAGTAGTTTAGCGTATCTTCCTGTGTTGTTGGCACTTATACTTTTTCCTGTACTGCTTTATAGGTATAGACAAATGTTTAACAGAGGAAAGATGCTTGGCGCAAGTATATGGACTATCTCATCTTCTTCGGTTGTCATTATTGTTTTGTATTTTTATATTGATAAGTTGGCAGGCTAATGTTGTTCTCTTTTTTTCCTAAAAAACACCAAAAAATACTCAAGCTTTCTATCCCTGCGGCGATTAACTCTCTGCTGGACATGCTTCAGGTAGTGACGGATCTTATTATGGTTGGGCGACTCTCTGCGTTTGCAGTAGCAGCTGTAGGGCTTGGCTTGCAGTCACTGATGTTTGTGTTTGCCGTGTTGACACTGTTGCATGTGGGTACCTCTGCACTATTGTCACGTTTTGTTGGTGCAAAGAAGATGACTCAGGCTTCAACCGCTTTATCTACATTGCTTAGATTTGCAGGAATGCTCTCTTTGGGCATGATGGTGCTATGGTATTTTGCTGCATCCCATATTTATGTATGGTTTGGTACAGCTCCTGAAGTAGTGGCTTTAGGAAAATCCTATGTACAGATGCTTACATGGATGATGCCTTTTATCTTTGTAAAGTTGGTATTTGTAACAGCACTGAATGCATCTGGAGATACCAAAACACCGATGTATATTAAAATAGGTTCTATTATTCTGAATATCTTTTTGAACTATCTTTTCATTTTTGGTAATCTTGGTTTTCCAGAGCTTGGTGTGATGGGAGCTGCTGTAGGAACAGTGATTGTCAATGGTTTGGAGTTGCTGATTTACCTCACCCTTTATCTTAAAGCAAAGATGCCCTATGTCCCTGTATGGCACTACTCAAAATCACTACTTAAACGTGCTTTAAAAGTAGGAATCCCTGCATCATTTGAACGCTCTTTGACCTTTGGAAGTTTTATGCTTTTTACAGTTATCATTGCACATTATGGTACAGAAGTGTTAGCTGGGTATCAGATTGGCTTGCGGGTAGAGGGGCTAGCTTTTATGCCAGGTATCGGATTTACCATTGCAGCGATGGCACTGATGGGACAAGGGCTGGGTGCAAAAAAACCAGAACAAGCCAGAGAAGATGTGATTTTGGTACTCAAATACACCGTAGGACTTATGTTTTTCCTCTCTTTTTTCATGGTCTTTCTTCCCGAAAAAATTGTATGGCTCTTTACTGATGATACTCAGACTATCAAAGAGGCAAGCCTCTACTTGCGTATTGTAGGAGTCTCGCAAATCCCATTGGCATTTAACTTTGTACTCTCTGGTGCCTTGCGTGGAGCAGGAGATAGCAAAAGAACACTCAAAATAAACCTTATTTCACTTTGGTTTATCCGTATTATCCCTGCCTTTTTACTCTCGTGGTATTTTGATAATATTATGCTGGTGTACTTAGCGATGATATTAGATACGTTTGTGAAAGCTGTGTGGTTGTGGATAACGTTTGATAAGGGTGAATGGATGAAGGTTAAGGTTTAAACCATCGCCCTAACATCCAAAAAACTTCCACTTTCATGCTCTAACAGTTTCGGAAAAATTTTCAATAAATTTTGTGCTGCCTCTTTGGGGGTTTGTATGTATGACTCTTTGAGTGTTTTAGCAGAGGGGAAAAGTGTCTCATCTACCTCTTCAATGATATGCTCAACCATAGGTGTCTTGATAATGCCAGGGGCTAGAGAGGTGAAGTGTGTCTCTGGTAACTCTTTGGCATAGACTTTGAGTAACATATTGAGTGCTGATTTAGAGAGTGAGTAGGCTCCCCACCCTTTAGAACCATTTATTGAAGCACCAGAACTTATGCCGACTATCTGTTGCACAGTACTATACTCCCCAAGTAAATCTATCAGCTCTTTGTTTGCCCACACATTGATGTCCATGACCTCTTTTATATGAGAAACTTCCACTTTGCCAAGGGTATTGATTTCCCCTAGTACGCCAGCATTTAAAATAGCCAGACTAAAGGAACGATGTTCAAGAAACTCTTTTAGTGTGGAGTTAATCATGAAGGTTTCACTTAAATCATACGGAAAAAAGAAAAAGTGAGGATTGTTTTCAAATTTTTTAGGGAATGTTCTGCCTATGGCATAGACCGAATCTCCTTGTTCAAGATATGCTTCAACCAATGCTTCTCCAAGTCCAGACCCGACACCTGTTATTAATATATTTTTCATTTTGTAATCCTTTGGTAATAGCTTGATGTACACTTTATGCTATAATTATGCCTAAATATATAGACAAAGGACAAGAATTGAGCAATAAAGAAGCAAAAACTTTAGATGAGAGAATCGATAGAATATATAAAATGGCAAAAGAGCATTATGGTGAAGTGCGTTTTGTGGGGATTAAAAGGCATACTAAAATCGGTTGGGTAGCAAAAATCCAATTTGATGAATTTGATTCACTTATGGCTGAGGGAAAAGATGCAGTAGATGCTCTGAAAAATCTGCGTAAACGGGTTAAAAAAATTATTGACCGTTATAATATGGTGTGAATGTTGAAAAAAAATATAATACTTATAGGGTTTATGGGGGTAGGTAAAGGTACAACCGCACGTGCTTTTTCTAAAAAGTATGGTATATATATTATTGATACAGATGACCTCATAGAATCTAAAGAGAATAAAGAAGTCAAAAAAATCTTTGAAAAAAAAGGTGAGGCTTACTTTAGAGAGCAGGAACAGGCAACTTCTGACTGGATTGAAAAGTGTGTAACTGGTACATTTATTTCTTGTGGGGGTGGATTTTACAAGGTTGATAATCTTAAAAAACTTGGTACTGTGGTACTCCTTGATGCGTCATTTGAATGGATACATAACCGTCTTAAAACAGCAAAGAATGCCAAAGCAAAATTGGCAAAACGTCCTTTGTTTGCTGATGAGAAGAAGGCAAAAAAACTTTATAAAGAGCGTGAAAAGGCATATCGGAAGTTAGCTGATGTGGTGGTAGATGTTGAGAATATGACGCTTGATGAGCAGATTGATTTTATTGCCAAGAAGTGTAAGGTGTAGGTCGGGGTGTCCTCTCCCCGACATGAATTTGATTATGATGTAATAATATTTCCTTATTCATCTATCTGTGGTGTTGTTTCTCTCCTTACTTTTCTAGAAAAGTAAGCAAAAGTCGTCTCTGTTCTTGAATCGCGTTGCTTACAAGGTCGTTCACAGAGACAGAGCACACTTCGTGTGATTAATAAGAGTGCTACGCTTTTTTCTCCCAATACTCCAGTCCTTTAAAACCCATAGATAACAATCCAAAAATTATCATTGTGCTTACCATGCAGTAGGGAGCTTGTTCTTTGAATGGAGCTGGGGATTGTGAAATTTTGTAGATAATATACATCCATAAGGTAATAGTTGTAACTCCAAGTAATCTTTTAAGCCAAAATATAAGGGTTTGTTGTGTTTCTTGTTTCATAGGCTTATTTTAGCCAAATTCGCTATAATTTTACTAATTTATTTTATAGGGTTCCCATGCAACGTTTTGAGACATATCTTTCTGCAAATCTACCACAAGTACCAAGCTTTCATCCTGTGTATGAAGAGGCACTGGGTGTGATGCTGACTGCGGGTGGAAAACGTTTTAGACCAATGTTGTTGCTTAGCATTGTGGATGCCTATGAACCTATGCTTTATAATGGGGCTTTACCTGTAGCGCTTGCACTGGAGATGTTCCATACCTACTCACTTATACATGATGATCTCCCCGCTATGGATGATGCAGACCTACGCAGAGGCAATGAAACCTTACATAAACGTTACGATGAGGTCACAGCCATACTTGCAGGGGATGCTTTAAATACGGATGCTTTTTTAAAGATAGCTCAGGCACCACTGCGTGAAGATATTAAAATCAAACTTGTTACACTTTTAGCCCAAAATGGTGGGGGAGAAGGTATGGTCTTAGGTCAGGCGATAGACTGTTATTTTGAAAATCAGCCACTAAGTATCGAGCAGGTAAAAGTGCTTCATACCAACAAGACAGCTAAACTGATAGCTGCTTCACTACAAATGGGAGCAGTGATTGTGGGGTTAGATACCAAGGTACAAAAAGCACTCTATGACTTCGGAATAGACCTTGGATTGTTATTTCAGATACAAGATGATATTATAGATGAAACACAGAGTGAAGAAGAAGCAGGAAAAACCACAGGCAACGATGGCGATAAAAATAGCTTTGTAAACCTTTTAGGATTAGAGAAAACTGTGGTAGAAGCAGATACTTTGGCAAAAGATTTACAAAGACGATTTGAAACGTTTGATGAGAAGCTCCAAATAGCTTTACAACCCCTGATAAGTAAATATTTAAACAGACACAATAAAGGATAACCCCTATGGCAGTAATGACAGAGCAGAATAAAATGCGTAAAAAGATGGCAAATACCATTAGATTTTTAGCAGCAGATATGGTACAACGTGCAAACTCAGGACACCCGGGTGCACCTATGGGACTTGCAGACATAGCTGTAGTACTTTCTGAAAAGTTAAGTCACAACCCTAAAAACCCAAAATGGCTTAACCGTGACCGTTTGGTATTTTCTGGTGGACATGGTTCTGCACTGATCTATTCACTGCTTCACCTTTGGGGTTATGATGTAAGTCTTGAGGACTTAAAGAACTTCCGTCAACTAGACTCTAAAACACCTGGACACCCAGAGTACGGACACACTGAAGGTGTAGAGATAACCACAGGACCTCTAGGACAGGGTATCGCCAATGCCGTTGGTTTTGCAATGGCTGAAGCCTTTACCAAAGAGCAGGTAAACTCTGAGACTTGTGAACTCATTGACCATAAAGTATACTGTCTTTGTGGTGATGGTGATTTACAAGAGGGTATCTCTTATGAAGCATGTTCACTTGCAGGACACCTTGGGCTAAAAGAGTTGGTACTCATTTATGATTCTAACTGTATTACTATTGAGGGTGATACAAGCATCGCTTGGAGTGAAGATGTTGCAGCACGTTTTGCAGCACAAAACTGGGATGTGAAGAAGATAAACGGTCACTGTTATGATGACATTGAGAAAGTGTTAGAAGAAGTTAAAACAGCTACAAAACCGACGATTATCATCGCCAATACTATCATCGGTAAGGGTGCAGGTGAATTGGAAGGGACACACCATACCCATGGTGCGCCTCTTGGAGATAAAATCATCGCAGAGTCTAAGGAAAAAGAGGGTTTCAACCCTGAAGAGACTTTTGCTGTTCCTGAAGATGTACTACTTAGATTTAGATGTGCCATTGAAAAGGGTGAACTTGCAGAAAAAGAGTGGATTCATAGACACAAAGAGGCACCACTGGTAGAGCAAAATGTAGCACTGGAAAAACTGCTTAACCCAGACTTCACTGCTATCGAGTTTCCAGATTTCTCTGGAGACAAAGCGATGGCTACAAGAGACTCAAACGGTAAGATACTTAACGCCATAGCAAAAGCTGTACCAAGCTTCTTAGGAGGCTCAGCAGACCTTGCACCGTCAAACAAAACAGAACTTAAAGAGTTGGGTGACTTCCCTAAAGGCAGAAACCTACACTTTGGTATTCGTGAGCACTCTATGGCAGCCATTACCAATGCAATGGCACTTTATGGCACAACCATTCCATTTAATGCAACGTTCTTTGTATTCTCTGACTACTTGAAACCAAGTGCGCGTATCGCAGCACTTACGAACATCCAAAATTTCTTTGTATGGACACATGACAGCATCGGTGTAGGTGAAGATGGTCCAACACATGAACCTATCGAGCACATTAGCCAGTTTAGAGCACTGCCAAACTTCTATGTATGGAGACCAGCAGACGCAACAGAAAATGTAGAAGCATGGAGAACAGCACTTGGTATGCAAGCACCACATGGTTTTGTGCTAAGCCGTCAAAAGCTACAAACGCTTAAACCTAAACGTGACTTTGGTGAAGTAAGCCGTGGTGCATACATCGTGAAAAAACGTAAAGATGCAAACTTCACACTCATGGCTTCAGGTTCTGAACTTATGCCATGTCTAAAAGCTGCTTGTCACTTAGCTGTACTTGGCATCAAAGCCAACGTAGTCTCTGTACCATGTCTTGACCTCTTTAACGAACAAGACGCAGCGTATAAAAACACAGTAGTAGACCCATCTACTAAAGTACTAGCAGTAGAAGCTGCCACTGCCACAGAGTACTACCGCTACGCAGATGACGTACTAGGTATGGAAACCTTCGGAGCCTCAGCACCAGCAGACCTACTCTTTGAGAAGTTTGGATTTACACAAGAGGGTATTATGAAACGTGCTTGTGCATTGATGGATGTGGAGTATAGAGAGGTTACTCTTGGAGAGTGTAAGCTTTAATAGTACTTTAAGAGAGTATACCTTATAATCCAAGTATAAATGCGATGACATTTATTAGAATTCATGGTTGTCTTCTTGGATTAGTTGCTGCTAATCACATAGAGACCATAAAGCCTTGTATCTCCTTATTGAGATGCAGGGCTTTTTTTTTGGCGTAATTTTAGGGTAGATGGTGGGATTGTTTCTAGCAAAGGAGACAATAATATGAATTCTATCGACAATGTCATCGCATTTATCGGTTATTTTGCATTAGCAATGTATTATTTCATACATATACTGAAGCACTAGCCAAAATCTACCGATAGCAGCAACTATCGGTGGTGATTTTTTAACTCAACATCCCTCTCACTTCATCTTCATCTATCAAATCTTTATCATATTTAACCACAGCAATGTTTTCTGTTTCATTGACATAGCTTTCTACGATGGCATCATGTTCTGTAAGTGCATGTACTTTGTCACGGTCGAAGATGTCTAGTGGTAGGTAGACGTTTCCTCTGTTGTTTGGACTAGGCATCGTTGCTACCCAGATAAACCATACAATGGCGATAACAGCAACAACGATGGCTAGTGTAGCTCTGTCGTAGTGTTGCATGATGTAACCTGCAAGTAATCCCCCAAAGAAGATACCTGTATAGGCAAAGGTATTGGCAACTCCCAGTGCAGCACCTTTTTGGTGTACTTTGGCAAATTTGGCAACAAAACTTTGTAACAGTGGTTCAAACATGTTAAAGCCTATAAAGAAAAGTACAACACCCAAGATGAAAACCCATGGAGTTGTTGCAAATCCCATAGCAATGAAGCCTAGGAAGATGACTGCAACAGAGATCATAAATATCTCTTTACCTTTACCATACTTTTCACCAAAAATAGCTGCTGGAGCCATGGCGATGAAACCAAATATCATCGCAGGGAAATAGACTTTCCAAAGCTCTGCTTTCTCCCAACCAAAACCACCTTCAGCTACAGGGTGTGTCATGACTACAGGGATAATGAAAAACGCCATTGTCATAATGCTTGAGTGGAATAAAAAGGTAACATACATACGTGTAAGTGCTTTGTCTTTAAACACTTCAAAGAACTTAGACTCCTCTTGGGAGTAGGTGTGTACGATATGTGGAGGTTTTGGTACAGCACCAAAGAGTATCCCTATCGCCATTACCGAGAGTATGGCAGTGAGCCAGAAGAGTTTGTCTATCCCCCAGTGACCACCTACGATAGGGGCAATAATCATCGCAGCAGCAAAACTCATAGCAATCGTCCCACCCATAATAGCCATAGCATGCGCTCGTTCTTCCTCTTTGACAAGGTCAGCAATCATCGCAGATACAACGGATCCTATGGCTCCTGCTCCTTGCAAGAAACGCCCGATAAGAAGCATATAAATGTCATCTGAAAGTGCAGCGATAACAGAACCCGCTATGAATATGAACAGACCAAAGAGAAGGACTTGTTTACGTCCAAATTTGTCAGACATCATTCCAAATGGTACTTGAAAAGCTGCTTGTGTAAGCGCATAACCACCCACAACAAGACCTGCTAAAAATGGGGTAGCACCTTTCATGTCCAGTGCATAGATGGAAAGTACAGGAAGAACGATAAAGAGTCCAAAGAATCTTAGTGCAACAATAAGACTAAGCGGCATGATTTGTTTAATCATAGTGATACCTTTAATACGATAAAATTGCTATCTTATCAGGACGCCAAATGAACAAAGTTCTTTTAGCTACGCTGACGCTGAGTCAACTTCAGCAGTTGGCTCATGTGACGAGTCACATATTAGATTTTGTTATTATAGGCAATAAAGGTTAATTGTAAATGAAATTGGTTTTAGCAACAGGAAACAAAGGCAAACTAAGAGAATTTAAACAGATGTGTCAAGATGAAGTTGTACCTTTTTCAGATCTCTTGGGTGAGTTTGAGATAGTAGAAGATGGTGATACTTTTGCAGCGAATGCACTCATTAAAGCACGTACTATTTATGAGAAGTTGGGAGAAGAGTATTTAGTAATTTCTGATGATTCTGGTATCTCTCTGCCTGTGCTAAATGGTGCTCCTGGTATCTACTCGGCACGTTATGCAGGTGAGGATGTGACAGATAAAGACAACTTGTATAAACTCATAGATGCAGTCAAAGAAAAAGGTTTGAAGTCTACCCCTGCGTATTATACTGCGGCGATTGCTATTGTCTCAAAGCATGGTGAATATGTGGTACATGGATGGATGCATGGAGATGTGATAGATGAAGCCAGAGGAGAGAAAGGGTTTGGGTATGACCCGATGTTTATCCCTGCTGGATACGACAAGACTTTGGGTGAGTTGGATGATGATGTGAAGTCTGAGATTTCTCATCGTGGGAAGGCTTTGGTTTTGGCGAAGCCGATTATCAATATGTTGAATAAGATATAAAGTATTGATATGATAAATCAAAATAATTTTAAAAACGTACTAGAAAAACTTGGATTTGAAAACAACTCTAATATCTATACTAAAACCTTTAACGAATTCAAGACCAAACTAAAAGTAGATTTTAAAAATGAAAAGCTTATTTATCCAGAGGCAGATGGACTAATTATAAATCAAAAACAGACTTGTAATTTTAGTGATAATGAAAACTTTGTAGTTTTTGAATGTGTACATAGACTTTTAGCACAAGGTTATAATCCTAAACATATTGAGCTTGAACAGACCTATTCAAAGATAAAAAAAGAAGATGGTGGTGGTCGTGCTGATATTATTGTAAAAGATAATGATGATAAAGTATTGTTAATAATAGAGTGTAAAACTTATGGTAAAGCATTTGATAGTCATTGGAAAAAAACTCTGCATGATGGTGACCAACTTTTTAGATATGTTACAAACAAAAGAGAAACACAGTTTTTATGTATGTATGCTTCATCTTTGCTTGATGATAAAATAGTTTATCCCTATAGATTAATCTCTTTAAATGACAATGAAAAATATTTAGAAAACAATAAAGATTTACTATCTTTTAAAGAGGCAAAAACAAAAAATAAAGAGGATATTTTTAATGCTTGGAGAGATACATATAAAAAGCATTATGCAACTATTGGACTGTTTGAAGATAGTGAAGCCTATAAAATTGGTAAAGATAGATACTCAATAAATGACCTAAAAATCGTATCTTCAAATGATATAAAAGGTAAATACAACGAATTTGCAACTATTATGAGACAACATAATATCGGTGGGGCAGAGAGAGCTTTTAATGTATT
>FPHI01000042.1_pt1 | contig 48781 bp, 46 predicted proteins | sample 1057421 | NCBI WGS metagenome assembly FPHI01 (sample SAMEA4473311, study PRJEB15554) | hydrothermal vent metagenome | biome: marine basaltic hydrothermal vent biome; feature: marine hydrothermal vent; material: water | place: Pacific Ocean | collected 2011-06-14/2011-07-23 | depth 1155 m | reverse complement strand
GTACCATGCGTTCAAATTTAGATTTTCTATACCTTCATAGGTGATACCAATTACTTGCATATTATTGTCACCATTTACACGTGTAAAGTCATCTATTGTTTCTGCATCAACCCCTGACATTTTTTGTACTTGCATAAGAACAATAGTTGTATCTGCAATATCTGTATTGGTAAACACAGCGGCTTCAAATGTGTTTGGAACTATACCTATATCATCGGTATCTGCAAATGGAGTATCAATCTCTTGACGACCTACTTTGAGGGTTGTATTTTCCCATTGACCTTGAATATATGCTTCACCCAAGAGAGAGTATGCGTTATTATTTGCATCAAAAAATGGTACGGTAGCACCATCATGTTTTCCCATGCTATTTGTTGTATAGAAACTTGCTCCTGCTGAGATATTATTCCATGATTGGGTATCTATATGGAGTTTTCCACCTAGAGCTAAATCTGTATTGTCATTATCATCTTGTTGGTATCCTAATCTTACGTAACCGTTGATGCTCTTTAGAAAGTTACTGCTTGGTACTGTTTTTTCTTGAATCTCTGGTGATGAAGTAGCAGTATCTCCTTCTGCATAGAGACCGATACTCATTATCATTAATATTATTGTACTTAGTGTTATTTTGTTCATTTTTTATTCCTTGTATTTTTATAAAACCGTAGGTGTGACCATGTCACACTTACAGTTGCTTGATTTCTATCTTTTCGGCTTCGTTTTTGCGTAGTGCAATGAGTGTAGCACCCACTTCTATCTCCATGGTCTGTTTGGCAAGAGAACAGCCTTTAACGAGGAGTTCTTCTCCACGCATGACACCAAAAGAGTTGAGTCTGTCTTTAAGTGCTTTGTCTGCGTGTATTTTTATGATTTGGGCTTTATCGCCTTTGGTAAGTTCTGTTAAGTTCATCTAATATCCTAGTAGTAATGTAATTCTATAAGCTATAAAACTCAGTATCCATGCACTAGCACTCGTCATAAAGAAGAGGTAGACCAAGTACTTCCATCCACCTGATTCTTTGGCAAATACCATTGAGGCTGCCAGACATGGCAGATATATCATTACAAAGACAATAAATGCGATGGCAGCTGCAAATGGTATATTTGCTTTAATTTGAGCAATGAGTCCTTCAGAGCCTTCATCTACGTCATCGCCCAGTGCATAGAGTACACCAAGTGTTGATACCACTACTTCTTTTGCAGCTAATCCAGTCTCAAGTGCTACTGCCATACGCCAATCCATACCCAGTGGAGTAAAGAAAGGCTCAGAGGTATGACCGATGATACCCAAGTAGCTATGCTCTAATTCATAAAGTTTTACTTGATTAGCCTCTAAGTTGGTTGGTGCATCAACTTTGGGGTAGTTGGAGGCAAACCAAATAAGTATTGCCGCACCCAAGATGAAAGTACCCGCTTTTTTAAGGTAACTTTTCGCCTGACCATACACCGTATGCCAAATGAGTTTAAGTGAAGGCATACGGTACTTAGGCATCTCCATCACAAATGGCTCATCATCTCCTTTAAAGACAAATGTTTTAAGTGCTTTAGCCATAAAAAGCCCTAGGATAGCTCCTGAGATGTAGATAATAAATAAGATATTACCCGCACTCTCTTGACCGAAAAATGCCCCTGCGAAGAGTACATAGATAGGAAGTCTTGCACCACAAGACATAAAGCCTATAATGAAGAGCGTAATGAGTCTGTCTTTTTCGTTTTTAAGTGTACGAGCTGCCATGTAGGCAGGAACTGAACACCCAAAGCCAGTAACCAGAGGGATGAAACTCTTACCATGCAGACCAAACTTATGGAAAAAACCGTCAAGCAAGAATGCTACACGGCTCATATACCCTGTGGTTTCAAGTAGGGCAATACCCAAAAACAAGATAACAATGTTAGGCAAGAACATTATAACTGCACCTACACCGGCTATCATACCATCAGCAACCAGTGAACCAAGTTCTCCATCACCAAGCAGTAGCTTGGCTTGGTCACCTAACCATGAGAATACTGCATCTATGTAGTCCATAGGAATGGAGCCTAGTTCAAAGGTAAGTTGGAAGAGTGTCCACATAAAGAAAAGAAAGAGTGGAATACCTAAAAATTTATTGATGAGCAGGTTATCTATTTTTTGTGTAAGGTTTTTTGCTCTCATGCTTTTAATTGCCATAACTTCCATTTTTGCACCTTTGGCAAAGGCAAAATGTTCATCTGCAAAGATTTCATTTAAATCTTTTGTGTCAGTATGTAAGTAGATATGTTTAAGTCCATCACGTACGATGGGAAGTAACTCTATCCATATAGGTTCTTCATGCATTTTTTTATAGATATCTTCATCTTCTTGCAGAAGTTTGACGGCTAAGTGACGGTAAGGCAGGGTGGATTTATAGTTTTTATCCTGCATAAAGGTAATGATATGCTTTATCTCTTCTTCTATATGGTCAGAGTAGATTACTTTAGAAGAGGTTTCAGCTTTTTGATAGACCTCTACAATGGCATGTTTCAGTTTGTCTATACCTCTTTCATCTGTAGCTGAAGTTTTAATACATGGTACACCCAGTATAAGTGAAAGTTGTTTCTCATCTATTTGTATGCCTTCTTTGTCTGCTTCATCACTCATATTAAGAGCTACGACTACTTTTTTACCCGTTTCTAGTAGTTGTGTTGTAAAAAGCAGGTTTCTTTGGAGGTTGGTAGAGTCTACGACATTCACGATGACATCATATTCATCAGATTGTAAAAAACTTTTAGTGACTTTCTCTTCTATGGTGTACTCAGTAAGTGAATAGGCACCAGGCAAGTCAATAATATGTGCTTCGTAGTCTTTACAGGTAACATCATCACAAATGGTAAACTCTACTTCAGTCTTATCTACCGTAACGCCTGAGAAGTTACCTACTTTGAGTTTAGCATCAGATATAGCATTAATGAGGGAAGATTTCCCTACATTAGGCTGACCTGCCAAAGCAATAATGATTTTTTCCAAAACTTTTCCTTATGTTTCTAAATAATTAAATAGAAATGATAATAGTTATCAATCTATTTCTGAGGGAAGTATAGGGAATGTTTTCTTAAGGTTACTTAAAATGAGAGTTATTATCAATAATATTTATTGTATGCTATAATCACTCTATGAACACACAACAAGAGATACTCACATTTTTACAAGAACATAAAGATGAATTACTGTCACGCTTTCATGTCAGTACCATAGGAATTTTGGGTCATTTTCTCGTGGAGAACAAGATGCCAGTAGTGATGTAGATATACTTGTAGATTTTGAGGAAGGTGTCACAGACTTTTATGCTGTAAAAACTGCATTTAAAATATATTTGACAGACGTATTAGGCAGAAGTATCGACCTTGCACGCAAGGCTAAGTAACGTCTTTTCTTTTATCTCATCAAAAGTAAAGTTTATGGGTCTGTTCTCATCAAGATACACAGACTCATCATCTTTAGGTTCCGTTTTCTTTTCTAAAAATGTATGGAGTGATGACAAACTATCTATTTGCTTGGTTTCCAGGCATACCGCAAGTATCTCTTTAGTGTTTAAAATCTCTTTTTCAAGTATGATATGAAAGTCAAATAAATCTCTAGATTTATTACGCAAAATTAAAGCAATTATTTTAAGTTTTGCGATAGACTTAACATCAGGTATTTGCAACAACCCATTTTTGTATGGATTTAATTTTGCATCTAACAGTATCTCTTTTTGTAAAGGCGTTGATGCTCGAAAAAATTCTAACTTGACACCATGCAAATCAAACTTTAGCATGTACTCATCTGGAAATAGCCCCGCCATACGTAAAGCAACGGCATTTTCATCGCGTAACTTTTTCCCACCGATGCTTTGTATGTTGGTTATGATTTTTTTATACGGCAATGGTCCATCACAGATGATGTCTATGTCCTCAGAGATACGATGATTCAGATAGTATGCTAATGCAGTACCACCCATGAATGACAAGGAACTATTTTTAAATAGAGTTAGCTCTTTTATAGACTCTAAAAGCTTCTATAACTTTAGCAGTCATCTATCATCCTCATAAGTTCTAAAAAAGCAGGGTTTCTGTCATACCTGCCTTTTAGTGTTACCTCTAAACCTTTTATGTTTACCGAACCTTGTGCATACATGGCTTTATATTTTTGTATGAGTTCTGATTTGACTCTTCCTTTACCAAAATTTTGACATAAAGTATGTACGTCTTTGGGGTTCATCGTTGCAAGGTAGTTTCTTATGACTGAAGAGACGGACTGTTTAGATCTACCTGATGTTTGCCAAAAACAGTTAAATGTGTATGCTGTGGGATCAAATATTGTATGTTCACTATCATCAAATACCGCATAAGGATGCATGTCTGAATGCGAAGGAAGGTATCTTCTGTAAAACTTTTTTGTGCTTGTTTTAGCGATGATATCTGTACTGCGTTGTAGTGTTTTTTTGATAGTTTCTGTGCTAGCAATGTCTGCAAATATACTTGGACTATATTCTGTGTTAAAGTCAAGGGTATGTATTTTGTTACGTATTAGTGAGGCATAAGACATTCTGACTCCATAATTTTAAGACTATTATAGAGAAATTTGTCCCGTTTGTCAAATTGTCCCTATTGACTATCTCTTCTGCAAAACTTCCAAAACCCCAGCAAAATCCTTCTCATGTCCAAAACAGCTATTGGAATTACATATCATAAAGCCGTCATTGGTATCGTTTTTAAGCAAAGAAAATGGATGAGGTAATTCATCTAAGTCTGTGATGTGTGGTTTGAGTTTCTCTTCTGTGGCTTTGATGATAACATCATCTTTCAAGTAGCGTATAACCATCTGTGAGATGCGAGGTGTAGAGATGGGTTGACGCATAACATCATAGGAGTAGATTTCCAGTGTTCTAAAGACAAATTTTTTATAGATATTATCTACCAGTGAAGCGATGCTGTAGAGTACAGAGAGCATCGTTGATACAGAAGCAGGATAGGAGTTGTCATAAATATCGGCATCTGTCTCAAACTCACCACGGCTAAATTTCCATTTACCCTGATTAAAGTATTTCTCTATGGCTGTATTAACAAGCTTTTGTGCTGTGATAAGGTAGCGTTCATCGAGTGTACTTTTGTAGGCTTCAATCAGTACTTCGCCAAGGTAGGCATAATCTTCCAGAAAAGCTTTGATTTTAGGGGGTTTTCCTATGAGTGTTGAGTGGTAGAGTTCTGAGTTTATATACATAGAATGAAGCAGAGTATCTAAAGAATTAATGGCAGGGATGAGATATTTTTTATCTGTACGACTTGCTTTAAAGAGAGACTTTATCATCATGGCATTCCATGAGACAAGTATTTTTCTGTCTATGGAAGGGTAGGTTTGTTTTTCTCTTCGTTTACGTAAGGCATCGAGGGCTTCTTTGTAATATGGTATATCAGAGTGTGCAGGATTGTCAATACGTACAATATTTTTGCCTTTAAAGTTTCCATGCTTTGTAATATGCAGCGCTTTGGCTAACTTTTCATGTTCTTTGGAAGGGATACCTGCTTTTTCAAATGACTTGAGTGCTTTTTCGTAAGTGTAAACAAAGTATTTTCCCTCTTCTCCTTCAGTATCTGCATCGGAAGCTGAGTAGAAGAGTCCACTTTCATGCATTTTTTCCAACATAAAGTCCAAGGTTTCAAAAGCTACATCTTTATAAAAAGTATCGTCACTGACATGGTAGGCTTTGAGATAAACTTCGCAGAGTAGGGCATTGTCATAGGTCATCTTCTCAAAGTGAGGTACCAGCCATTCATTGTCTGTAGAGTAACGGCAAAAACCACCATCTACCAAATCACGCAGACCCCCTTTTGCCATAGATGAGAGAGAAAATAGAGCCATATTCAGTGTCTCTTTGTCTCCTGTAATTTTGTAAACATCCAAGAGCAGATCAAGTAAAGAGGCTTGAGGGAATTTAGGTGCTTTGTTAAAACCTCCATATTCAGAGTCAAAAAGTTGTTTGGCTTGGTCACTGACACGGTTGATAATACTTAAATCAAGTTTGGTTGCTTGTATCTTGTCCTCTTTAGGATTAAGATGGCGTAGTATTTTGTCTGCTTCTTCAATGAGTACGTTTTTTTCATTTTTATATTTATCGGCAATAACCTCTAAAAGGGAAGAGAAGCTCATCATTCCATATTTGGGTTCATCTGGTATATAGGTAGCAGAGTAGAAAGGTTTTAAATCTTCAGTTAAAAAGATGGAGGTAGGCCATCCTCCTGGGCAATTATTCATAAGTTCATAGACATTTTGAAAATGTTTGTCTAAATCCGGACGCTCTTCACGGTCAATTTTAATGGCTATAAAATGTTTATTGAGTATTTTGGCTGTGGTTTCATTTTTAAAAGACTCCTCTTCCATAACATGACACCAGTGGCAAGAGCTGTATCCAATACTAAGAAAGATAGCTTTATGCTCTTTGCGTGCTTTTTCAAGAGCTTCATTACCCCATGGATACCAATCTACAGGATTCTTTACATGTTGCTGTAGGTAGGGAGAGTATTCATTTTTAAGATGATTTTTCAAGTGTAGATTCCTTTTGGTTATGCCTTTGTTAACATAATGCTAACAAATTTTTCGTTAATATTACACAGCTTCTATACAAATAGTAGTATAAAATACAATAAAAAATTTAATATAAAAGAGTAAATATGCCAAATTTTATTAAAAAGTTACTTCTGGTTAGTCTTCTTTTTTCTGCGTGGGGCTTTGGTGATTTCTCTTCTATGATGAAGAGAGAGAAGTTTTTAACACCACAGGAAGCTTTTCATGTTAGTGCCATAGTTAAAGAAGGCATGATTCAAACCACACTGAAGATGGCAGATAAAATTCATATTTATGAAGATACGCTGCATTATAGAATTGTTGCACCCAAAAGAGTCCAACTGCATGTGCAAAAACCAAAACCCCATGAAGTTAATGGGGAAAAGGTTTATGAAAAAGAGTTAAGGGTTAATATTCCAATTTCAAAAATAGTCTCTGAAGTAGCAGGTGATTATACGTTAGAAGTAGAGTTTCAAGGCTGTTCTGATACCGGTATTTGTTATCAGCCCATTCGAAAAACATTTCATTTTAAAGGGGTTGGTGAATTAGGATTTTTTGATAAAATAAGTTCATTGGCAAAGTCTGGAAATACACAAAATATTGCTGATGCTTTAGCCAATGAAAGTTGGGTATTTATCTTGCTTCTTTTCTTTGTTGCAGGGGTATTGATGTCTCTTACCCCTTGTATTTTACCTATGGTACCAATACTCTCCTCTATTATTATTCAGCAGACAAATACGCAGGAGAAATCAAAAAAATCCCAAGCTTTTATGATCTCTTTGGTCTATGTTGTCTCTATGGCTCTTGCCTATGCGATGATAGGTGTTGTTGCAGGGTTGTTTGATTTTGACTTGCAGGCAAATATGAATAATCCATGGGTGCTGGTTCCTGTAGCAGGAATATTTGCTATTTTGGCATTTTCTATGTTTGGTTACTATGAGATTGCTTTACCTGTATCCTGGCAGTCAAAATTAAACACGCTTAGTAGTCATCATGCTCAAGGAAAAGGCTTGATAGGTACTGTGATAATGGGAGCAATATCAGCTTTGATAGTTGGAGCCTGTACGGCACCGGTAATCAGTGGTGCTATTCTTTTTATTATATTGACAGGCAAAGCACTTCTTGGAGGAATTTCTCTTTTTGTTATGGGGATAGGAATGGGAATTCCATTATTGCTTGTAGGTGCAGGAGCGAGTAGTTTTGTTCCTAAACCTGGAGGTTGGATGAATAGGGTTTCCAAGTTTTTTGGTCTGCTGATGCTTGTTATGGCTTTGGTGATACTTGCAAGAGTAATTCCTCACAATGAAGGAGGAGACAGGGGATATTCTCTAACCAAACTGAAGCATGAGGTAGAAGCCAGTAGCAAACCTGTTGTGATAGATATTTATAAAGCAGGATGTGCTGCCTGTAAAGAGCTTGAAGAGATAACTTTTTCAGATAAAAAAGTAAAAGAAGAGCTTAGACATTTTACTTTTATTCATATAGATGTAACAGACTATACCGAAGAAGAGAAAGTATTACTCAGAAAATATAAACTTTTTGGTGCGCCCAATATTATCTTTTTTGATAAAAACAACCAATATCTTCCCTCAAAAAACCTAACAGGATTTATCTCGCCTGAAGTATTTGTCAAACATTTGAAAAGTATAGATCGTTAGACTATACTCTTTCAATGGCTGTTACAGCTACTTGAACTCCTCCATATTCACAATAGACATCGCCAGAAGCATAAGAAAAAGGTTTTTCCGTTTTGATGAGTCTTAGTCCATGTGGGAACACACATTCCTCTTCAAAGTTGTTACTCTTACTGCCTATAATAACAGGAAATTTTGAAGTATTGAGTACCCAGAAGTCTGTATGGTCTATATGCTCAGGGTTTTCATCATAGACTTTTACTCCATACTCTTGGTGAGATGCAAAGCTTTCAAGAAGAAAAATATCGTGATAGAAAGTATCTTGTACCTGTTCATCAAGTAAAATACCCAAATGATTACGAGAGACATAGGCTACAATATCTATGTTGTCATTGGTTTTTTTATTAATAAGCTTGTAAAGCTCTTTTTTGTCACGAATCTTCTGCATCCCTTTAAAGCTGTGATAGGCATCAATATGCCCTTTCATGATAATATTTTCAAATTTATCAAAATAGCGGTACTCTTCACGTATTTTTTTATTTTTTATCATTGCTGTGAGTGTGTCATTGACTTTTTTGGAGTTGGAAATAACTTTGCACTCCACCATTGGATCAATATGCTTTTGTTTAATAAGACCAAGATAGTAGAGCAGCATATTGAGTTTGTCTCCTATAAAGTTAAAGAGTCTTGAAATAGGGTTGTCTGCTCCAAACCATTTTTCAAAAAGTGTAAGTAGGTAACTGAGGGCAAAAACTTCAAAAACAGGTGCCAACCATGATGTAGCAAACCATGAAAGTATTGAAGAAGTAAGTTTTGTTACATAGGTGAGTATGCCTTGAAAGAGTGCTGAAGCGATGGTTTTTATGTGTGCAAAAAAGAGTAATTTGTCCAAATAGCCTAGCCAGTAAACAAGAAGTCCCAAGAAAAAAGTAACTAAAAAAACAGTAAATAGATTTTTGAGTTTTGCTTTGAGATTGAGTCTGGCATAGTACTCTTTAACCTCTTTGAACCCTTCAAGAAGATGCTCAATAATATTGGTTTTAATCCATTGTGTAACTATATTATCTAAAAACCAGCGTTTTATAAGCAGTAAAAGTCCCTGAAAGAGTGTAAGACTTTTTAAAAATGCAATGACTTTGAGTTTAGAGGCAAACCAGAGTGAAAGCAGGCTGCTTTTAAAAATAAGTGCAATAGCAAACATATACCCCATAAGCCATTGGTAAGAGGCTTGATGGGTATATTTGAGGGTATAGACTACGGCAGTAGGAACAGCAATAGCAAGCAGGGCTTTGTATCTGCGTCTCACAGTATCTTAAAGGTCTTCAGAAGTAGCATCAGTGGTGTAAACACCTGTAAGCTTTTTCCAGATAATAGAGGCATTGAGTCCAAACCAAATTAAGAGTCCTATGCCAATGGTTACTGTCCATCCTGCCTGTTTGAATTCCGATAGATTAATAATGTTGTACTGTTGCAAACCCCATACAAAAGCAGCAATAATGACAGAGACAATCATCGCTCCAAAAAGACCAAGACTCTGGAAGATAGATTTAACAGCAAGTAACCAAAGTGCCATCATAATGAGTATTCCAAAGGGTTTGAATCCAGAAAGAATATCTTCAACATTGGAGATATAGTGAATAAAGTGATGTCCTGTGGGGTTCCATGTCCCTACAGAGAGTGCTATGGAGAGTACAAGTGTTACCCACCATGCAAGATGGGTGACTTTTTTACCACTTTTGGTTGTGGATGTTTTTGTCAATATATTGGGTATCATAAAAATTCCTTAAATTGTTTTGGAAATTATAGCTAAAAATATTTAGCTATAATACAAGAATAATATGTGAGTGTATCACTGAATTTAATAGGTAACGGAATAACACAATATGGAAACAAAATCAAAAAATTTAACCATTAAGATAGGTGAGATAAATACTTTGGAAGTCATGAGAGATACTGACTATGGTTTTTTCTTAGAAGCCAAAGATGAAAGTGAAGTGCTTTTACCCAATGTCTATGTTATGGAAGATGAGATGCCCATGGGGTCACTGCTGGATGTATTTGTTTATACAGACTCAGAAGACAGGCCAGTGGCTACGACTAAAATGCCTTATGCAAAACTAGGTGAGTACGGATACTTTACTGTGGTGGATTATAAGCAGTATGGAGCTTTTGTAAACTGGGGGTTGCCTAAAGACTTGTTTGTACCACTTTCTCAGCAGAAAGAGCATTTTAATATTGGTAAAAAGTACGTGTTGCGTGTCTGTCTAGATGAGCAGACAGGCAGACTCTTTGCTACACAGAAGATAGGCAAATACTTTAACCGTGACATGAAAGGGTTGCATCAAAATAAAATTTGCGAAGCTATCATTCTTGCAAAAACACCACTAGGCTATAAAGTGGTGGTTGATAACCAGTATGAAGGTATGCTTTTTAACAACGAAATTTTTGAAAATCTACGTATTGGGGATAAGAAAAAAGTCTATGTGAAAAATGTCCGTAAAGATTTTAAGCTGGATGTCTCTTTGCAGCCTATAGGAAAAAAAGCGAGTATAGATGAAGCCGAAGGTGTAGTATTGCAACTTTTAAAAGAGGCAGAGGGTTCGTTGCCTTTTACCTATAAAAGTGATGCTGATGAGATTAAAAAAGTATTTAATATGAGTAAAAAAAACTTTAAAAGAACATTGACACAGCTTATTGAGAAGAAAAAGATAGAGTTATTGGAAAGTTCTATTAAGCTTTCGTAAATTTTTTTTGCTATACTTAGCTATCTCAGTTTTTAAGGAAAAGAATATGGAACTAATGGATTTATTGAAAATGGGTGCCTCGTTGATACAGGGTAACAGTGATGATGCAACAACAGGATTGGATACCGATGCGTTAGCCAATGCTTTGGGTGGACTTATTGGAAATAGTGAAGGGGGACTTGATTTGAGTACTTTTGTAAGTGGGCTTTCTCAAAATGGTTTAGGTGAAATTGTTGGTTCATGGCTGGGTAATGGAGAAAATGCCTCTATTTCTGTAGATCAAATTAGTGATCTTTTAGGTTCAGATAAAATTTCTGAATTTGCATCAAGTCTTGGACTTTCAGTTGAAAGTGCCAAAGGAGCTTTGGCAGATGCACTTCCTCAAGTTGTAGATCAGGCAACATCAGGTGAGGGTGGTATATTGGATGATATGCTTGCACAAGTTGGTGGTCCTCAAGGGGCTATGGATATGCTTGGAAAGATGTTTGGATAATCTCTTTTGTTAAAATATGGCAATTTTGCAAGTGTGGATTCCCTGCGGTCATGCCATATTTTTACTTTTTTTTACAACGCTACGATACAATAAGCAAAAACAGGATATTTTTTGCGATACATACTCTTTTTTCTCTTTTCGTCTTTACTCTTCTCCCAACCTTTTAAAATAGCTACCTACAATGTAGAAAATCTTTTTGATGCTTCATTTGATGGAACGGAATATAAGGAGTATATTCCTGGCAGACATCACTGGAATGCACATATGGCAGAGATTAAACTAAATCATACAGCTGAGGTTATTTGTGATTTGGATGCTGATATACTTGGAATTCAGGAGGTAGAAAACAGTCATGTTTTGGGACAGCTTATTCAAACACTCAAAAGAGTAGGATGTCCTTATCGTTATAGCGCCATTACGCATAAAAAAGGTGCTCCTATTCAAGTGGCACTTTTGTCTCGATTTCCTATTGTCAAACAGAAGGATATTCAGGTCTCTTATGCTCCACGTGTAAGAAATATACTTGAGGTTAAAGTTTTAATAGAAGAGAAACCTCTAACTCTGTTTGTCAATCATTGGAAATCAAAATCCTATAAGGGGTATGAGAGCAAACGGATAAAGTATGCCAATATTTTACAGGCACGTATTGCAAGATTAAATTCAAGTTGTGAATATATACTCTTGGGGGATTTTAATTCAAATTACAATGCTTATCGTACTTTGGAGAAAAAGAACAATGATACACAGGGAAAAACAGGATTTTCAGATGTGTTGCAAACAAGAATAGAAGCGTATGAAATACCAAATATGCAAAAGGGACAACATTATACTTTGTGGAAAGAGTTAGAAATAGAAGATAGATGGTCACATACATTTTATGGTAAAAAATCCAGCTTAGATCAGATAGTTCTACCTAAACAAATGTTTGATGGCAAAGGAATTGACTATGTCAATAACTCTTTTAAAGTTTATAAAGCGGACTATCTTTTTACAAAAAGAGGTTATATAAACAGATGGCAATATAAAAATGGCAAACATAGAGCAAAAGGCTACTCAGACCATTTGCCTGTCTATGCCTATTTTGATACGAAAGCATATGTTTTTAATAAAGAAAAAACTATGATGCATTTAAAATCAAAGAGAACAATTGATGAGCTTTATAGACAAAAGAAACTCTTGGAAGAGGTTGAGCTTCATAATGTAACGGTCGTATTTAAAAGAGGGAATCATGCGGTTATTAAGCAGTCAAAATCAGGTAGAGGTATTTTTTTGTATGGGTGTGCAGGAAACCTAAAAGAGGGATATCGTTATGATTTACTGGTTGAGAGTATTAAAAACTATCATGGACTCAAAGAGATAACAAGTGCCTATATTATAAAAGATAAGGGGAGAGTAGATAAGAGGGGTTATCTTTTGAACCAACAGGAATTTATTCAAAAATCGTTACGGCAAAATGAAGTCGTACATAATATTGTTGGTATCTATCAAAATAAATTATTGTATATTTCCAGTTTAAAAATACCACTCTATTTTAAAAATAAGAAGCACAAACCCAAAAATGGTGAAAAGCTAAAGATATATAATGCACATTTAGGGTATTATAAACACTTGCAGTTAGTGGTTTTTAGCACTAAAGATTTTACTGTTTTGGAGTAACTATGGCATATTACAATTGGATTCTGGCATTTCATGTAATGAGTTTTGTTTCCTGGATGGCGATGTTATTTTATCAGCCGAGACTCTTTGTCTATCATAGTGAAAATGGAGACAACGAAGGTTTTGTCAAAGTGGTACAAAGACAGGAGTATATCCTCAATAAAGCCATAGGAACCCCAGCAATGTGGGCCACGATTATTTCAGGGGCTACAATGCTTTATCTCAATTTTGCTATTTTTCAAAGTGGTGGATGGATTTATGCAAAATTACTTGCTTTGGTATTTTTGATAGCCTATCACTTCTCTTTAGAGAGTTTACGAAAAAGTTTAATAGAAAATTCTCACTACAAAAGTGGGAAATGGTTTCGCTTTTATAATGAAGTGCCGACATTGCTGATGATTTTTATTGTTATTATGGTGGTTGTTAAGCCATTTTGATTATCTTTAATTAATTTATGTTATAATTGTTTCACTAAATATGAAGGAGTGACGTATGTCCTTACCGGAGATTGTATTACCAAAAATGGTTCTTCCCTTTGATGTTCCTGTACTATTACACCCTGTAGCAGTACATTTTATTATTGCTTTACCTGTTGTAATTTTCTTGTTGGAGTTAATGAATCTTGTGTTGAAAAAAAGAGCTGTAGGTGGTGTCTCTTTTTTACTTATTCTTCTTACAGCAGTTGCTGCGGCTGCAGCGTACTTGACAGGATTGGCAGATGCTAAAGCAGTTTATCCTGCATTGGCTGCGCATAAATTACTTGGAACTTATGTTCTTTTAGGTTCAGGGGTAATTCTTTTCCTGAAACTTCTTGCAATGACAGGAATTAAAGTAGTTAAAATATTGTATATGTTGGTATTGATTCTTTTTATTGTAGCATTATTTAAAGAAGGAAAATCAGGTACGGAACTTGTCTATAAGGATGGGTTTAATGTTCAGGGTATTCAGTTGCTTAAAAATGAAAATTCTGATTTGAAATCCAAATTGGACAAAGCATTGGCAGAGGCTAAAAAATCTGCTTCAAAACCAGTTGAAGCAGAAGTAGAAAAAGCATCAACAGTAGAAGTTGTAAAGGATGTTGCACCTGTATCGGTAGAGAAAACACCAGAACCCCAAGCAGAAGTTGTAGAAAAAGTAGCACCTGCTTTGCAAAATAAGCCTGAAGTTCATGCAACCACAATTGCAGAGGAAGCAGCTCTTGAGCTAAATACTACAGTAACTTCTGAAGAGAATTCTTCAGAGGATGAGAACAATACACTACACTAGAACTATCCCTGCGTATGGACCATTCAGAAGAAATGGTTCATATATTCCACATACTCCATAAATCTTTTCTAAATGGTATGATTTTTTATTAGAATAGGGTCTTTTTGACATTTTTGACATTTTCTGTAGTACAATTGAATTGTTGAAAAAGCCAAACTTATCGTGAGGTAAGGACGGAAAGTCATGGATCTTTTACAGGTTGTAAAAGATTGCCAGATTGCCTAATTTCTAGATATTAAAACACTTCTACGGAATTTTCATCTTTTTCACAAATGTACATTTTTGTTATGTATATACTAAATTAAGGAGTATATGATGTTTAAAAATAATCATATTTGGATGAGAGTTGTTCTACCTTTTTTATTGCTTAGTAGTTTGACATATGCGATAGAAATAAAAAATCTTTCAGTAGCTGTTGATGTTGCTGGTAAGCAAAGAATGTTTACACAGCGTATGTTAAAAGATTACGCTATGGTAGGACTGGAAAATAATTTTGGAAATCCAGGGGAAGATCTTAAAAAGATAATGGGGTTATTTGATAACCATTTGCAATCTCTTAGAAAATTTAACAATGACCCAGAAACAGAAGAGAGTCTGGCTAAAGTAAGAAAGCTCTGGGATCCTATACAGGCATCGCTGAAAGAGACTTCAAGTAAAGAGAAAGCAGGAAAGATGCAAGAAGATCTTGAAGCACTTCTTAAGCAGTCCAATGAGGCGGTTGGGCTTTTTGCCAAACAAACAGGAAAAGCTTCTGGTAAGATTATTAATATCTCTGGTCGTCAAAGAATGCTTTCTCAAAGAATGGCAAGTCTTTATATGTTAAAAGTATGGGGAGTAGATGATCCTCAATTTAAAACAAAAATGACAAAAGCTATGGAGTTGTATCGAAGCTCACTTGAAACGTTGAAAAAATCGGAGATGAGTACACCCGAAATTGCAGCACTGTTAAAAAAATCAGAAAAAGCATTTAGATTTTTTGAAATTATGAATAAATCAAACAGTAAATTTATTCCTGCACTTATCTATAAAAAATCAAATGATATGTTAAGAGATATGAATACTGCAACAGGACTTTATGCTGCACAGGAAAAATAGGAGCAAGAGATGATAAAAAAAATAAAAATGAGTTTTACAGTTATTTCAATGCTTACAATTTCACTTTCAGCAGTGGAAATAACAAGTCCTACAGATGCGGTAGATATAGCAGGTAAACAAAGAATGTTTACACAACGCATGTTAAAAGATTATGCAATGGTAGGGATGGGTAATACTTTTGGAAATCCAGAAGAAGATCTTAAAAAAATATCTGTTGCATTTCAAGATCATATGGAATCACTTTTGGCATATACTAAAAGTGATGATACCAAAAAGAGTATTGCCAAGGTTGAAGCACTTTGGAAACCATTGTATAAAATACTTGTTAACGCACCCAGTAAAGAGAAAGTTGAAAAACTTCAAATTGATTTGGATACATTGCTTAAGGCATCCGATGATACAACAAAACTTTTTGTTAAAGAGTCTGGAAAAGCATCAGGAGAGATTGTCAATAAAGCTGGTAGACAGCGTATGCTCTCTCAGAGAATGGCAAGTCTGTATATGTTAAAAGTCTGGGGAGTAGATGATTCTCAGTTTAAAAAGAAACTTGATAATGCTATGAAGCTGTTTAAAGATTCATTATCTGACTTAGAAAAATCAGATTTAAATACAGATGAGATAAACGTACTACTAGCGAAAGTAAAAAGATCATTTATGTTTTTTGAGATGATGAGCAAATCAAAATCTAAATTTGTTCCAACATTAATTTATAAAAAATCAAATGATATTCTTACGAATATGAATAGTGCAACACAAAAGTATGTTGCATTAGAAACCAAATAAAAGGAAGATAAAATGAAAAATAATATAATGAAAAAAATGAGTATTGTAGCGATTGTAGCATTAGGAATGTCAACAGCATCTTTTGCAGAGGGAACAGTAGCTTCTTCTAATCCAGTGGTTATTTCTGATACAGTTAAGTTGATAGATATGGCTGGAAAACAGAGAATGCTTTCTCAAAGAATTGCCAAAGATTATCTCTATGCGGGAAATAAAGTGGCTTCAGCAAAAGCAAATAAACAGCTTAAAAAATCATTAGAGGAATTACTTGAGGCACATAAAGCGCTTGTAGAATCGATTAATGATCCTGAAATTAAGAATTTACTTGCTTTTGTTGAGATGAGTACAGAAGATTTTAGTACGACATCAAAGGAAGCATTTACTATTGACAATGCACAGCTTGTTATAGATTTAAGTGAGTCTATGTTGGAAGGAAGTCAATATGTAGTTGATTCTTTAAAGAAAAAAGTAAAAATTAAAGAGTCTGTTATTGTAGGAAAAGCTGGTAAACAAAGAATGTTGGCACAGCGTATTGCTAAGTATTATATTGCATATCAATCTGGAATTAAAGATAAAAATACTATAGAACAGATGAAAAGTGCCGTAAAAATGTTTACTCAAGCCCATAAAACATTGATGGAAAATAGCGCAAATACACCAGAAATTAATAGAAAATTAAATGAAATAGACAGATTATGGAAAATTGTTTATAAATTCTATCTTAATATTGAAAAAGGTGGTTTACCATTAATTGTATTTAATACAACCGATACGATTACTAAAAAGATGAATGTGATTACAGGACTTTATGTAGAGCTTTATAAATAATATTAGGAAATAAGATGAGAAAAATAAAAATTCAATATAGTGAGGTAGAAAATGTCAAATGATAAAAATATATTTTATACTATATTTTTTCTTCTTGTAATGACTGTAATGAGTCATGCTGCAACAAGGGGAGACGTAAAGGTAATTGAAGCATCTGAAAATATACGATATTTAAGTCAAAATCTTGCTAAAGAGTATTTTTTCTTCTATGCCCATCCAAAAAAAATAGAAGTAAAAGATGAACTTAACCAAATGCTTTTAAAATTGAATGATAATTTTAGAGTAATTGCAAGAACAACAACAAATTCTGATACTAAGGATATTTTGGAGTTTCTTGCCTATAGTAAAGATCAGATTGCAGAGATATTTAATGAAAAACCCGATCAGGAAAAAGCTGCATTAATGCTTGATTACAGTGAAACACTGCTTGAAGGAGCTGATTCTATAGCTTCTGCGCATGCTTATGATTTCTCAGATGAGGAGAGAATGTTGATGACTACTAAAAAAATGGAATATCTTTTAGAGCGGATTACAAAGTATTATATGGCAATCAATACAGGGTTTGACAATATTACAAATAAAGAATCTATGCAAGAGTCAATTGATAAGTTTGATGAAAATATGGAAATTATCAATGCCTATCAATATCCAGATGCACAAGCGAAAGAACAGGAAAACATAAATCATGCATGGAGTTCAAATAAACTCTTTTTTTCAAAATCAAAAGATCTATTTATCCCTGCATTAATGTTCTGTTCTATTGGGTATCTTGAAAAAGTGTTAGATGATATTGCACTGTATCATAGTAAAAATCAATAAAAGGAGAGTGAAATGAAAATTATAAATAATAAAAATATCTTTATTCTTCTTATTACATTGGTAACGGCAGTATTTGTTTTTTTATCTTATTATGCTTTTACCGCTTATGTTGATTACCAATCAACCAAGAGAAGTACACAGAATATCTATTTTGTAAAGGCATTGGACAGTACTATACATAAATTGGAAAAAGAGAGATTTGACAGTGCTGTCTATATGAGTACATCAGACGATATGGCATTTAAAAATGTGAAAACATCAAGAGCTGCGGTAGATAAGGGAATTGCAGAGATTTCTCAGTTTATTGAGGTAAATAAAGTATATGCACGTTATAAAAAACGTCTTCAGTTTGTTCAAGAAAATTTAAAGTATATACGTACAAAAGTAGATACATTAAGTACAGATTATAAAAATATATTTTTTGAAATTTACCATACCCAAATTTACAAATCATTAGAGGGGGCGATGAAACTGGTAAGCTCTCAAGGGTTGTCTCCTGAGATGAAAGCATATGCTGATACTTATACAGATTTTACAGTTTTGAGAGAAAATATTCAATTGGAAAATGCGGATATATTATTTATTTTAAATACTTCCAGAAAAATGACAAATGAAGATTTAATCTTGTGGGATACTTTATTGTTAAAAGAAAGTTTACCAAAATATGATGGATTGAAAAACAGAACCGTACTTTCAAAATTGGAAGCTCTGATGAGTAAAGAATCATTTAGAAATATAGGGTTGGATACACGTGCTTCTTTATTGTATGGTTCAATTGATGGTAAATATTCAGTTGATACAAATCAATGGTTAAAGCAAATTGCACAGAAGATGAGTTTTATAGAATCTGCACAGGATATTATTGTTGCAAGTATAAAACAATATAGTAATAATCGTACATCTCGAGCAGAAGATATTATGAAACAGTATCTCTTTGGTGCTCTGTTTGCATTGGTTTTACTCTTGGTATTGGTATTGATTTATTATAATCTTCATAAAGATAAACAGCTTTTTGAAGATACACTTAAAGATATTGAGATGGTGCTTAGTTTAGAGCAGCAAAGAGAGTTGAAAAGGCTTATTGATAATAAAGAGATAAATCAAATTTATAAATTCCTAACAGATACGATACGTGAAGCCAATCAGGCAAAGGATCTTTTCCTTGCCAATATGTCGCATGAGATAAGAACACCGCTTAATGGTATTGTTGGATTTACGCAGTTACTTAAATCAACAGCAACAACACAAGAGCAAGAAGAGTTTATTACAGTTATTGAAAACAGTTCAGATAACTTGTTGACTATTGTAAATGATATTTTGGATCTTTCCAAAATTAAAGCAGATAAAATTGAGTTGGAAAGTATAGCTTTTAACCCTGTTGAGAAATTTGAATCAGCTATAGAGTCTTATGCTGCTAGAGCTGCTGAAAAGAATGTTTTATTTAATATTTTTGTTGATCCTCAATTGCCATCTTTGATTATGGGAGATCCTACTAAAATATCTCAAATTATGGTAAATTTGATTTCAAATGCCATTAAATTTACCAGTGAGGATGGAATTGTTGATGTAGAGGTTATTAAGGAGTCAGAGAGTGAAAATGATACCACTGTAAAATTCTCGGTAACAGATTCTGGTATTGGAATTACCCCTGAACAAAAAGATAAGATTTTTGATGCTTTTTCTCAGGCAGATGTAAGTACAAGTAGAAAATTTGGAGGTACAGGTCTTGGATTGGCTATCTCTGGAAAATTAACAACATTAATGGGTGGAACACTTGAAATAGAAAGTGAAGAAGGAAAAGGTTCTACCTTCTTCTTTACATTGAATTTCCCAAAAGCAGAAAATGAAAAACCAAGGGTTATTCCTAGTCTGACAGGATTTAAGATAGGATTCGTTGTTCCTACAGAAGAAGATATTGCGCATGTGCATAGAAATTTTGGTAGATATGTCTCCTATACCCATGCTGATTATCAGATATATACCTCAGAGGAAATTTTGGCACTTCAAAAGACAAAGTTGCCAGATATACTCTATATTGATCATCATTACTATCCTGATCGGGATGCGTTGAAGAAATATTTTGATTTGGATACTAAAATAGTATTGATGATTAACGGAAATCAAAAAAGAACCATTGAAGGGTTAGAGTCTCATATTGACAGAATACTTTATAAACCTGTGAATTTGACTAAAACTTTGAAGTCTCTGGATGTACTTTATGATAAAGAAGATGTTTCTCATACAGAAGAGACTACGCTTACACAGAAAGTAGCCAAATTTAATGGTATAAATGTTTTGGTGGCAGAAGACAACCCTATCAATCAAAAACTTATTAAGCGTGTATTGAGTGATTTTGGATTGGAAATAACTTTGGCAGATAATGGAAAAGAGGCTTTGGAATTACGTCAAATGAATCAGTATGATATGATTTTTATGGATATCCAAATGCCTGTAATGGGTGGAATAGATGCAACAAAAGCGATATTGGATTATGAAGAGAAACAACAGAAACATCATGTCCCAATTATTGCTTTAACTGCAAATGCACTTACTGGAGATAGAGAAAAATATATGAATGCGGGTATGGATGATTATCTGACAAAACCTTTGGAGTTAGATAAACTCACTTCACTGCTTGAAAGGTATTTTTCAAATAAAACAGCAATGAAAAAGGTAGAAACTTCATATCCTGAAACAGTAGAAAACATGGAAGAAATAAAGAGTTCAGAAACTATTTATGAGACAGAAGAGGAATCATTGGATGAAGAAAAAAAGAGAGGGATATTATTTTATCATAGCTTACCTCTTGTTAGTAACCTTTATACTAAAATGTTAGAGAATATAGGCTATCAAGTAGAGGTTGTCATGAATGAAAATGAGTTTATTGACAAGCTTGAAGATTCTATGTATCAATTTATTATTTATGATATAGAGCCTTTTCTCTCTATGCCATGTATGATTTCAGACCTTGTCAAGGATAGTGGAGCAATACCGTATGCTTTGGTCTCGGATGAAAGATCTTTGGAAAAAGATTACTGTGCCGAGACAATTTCTTTGGATATGGAATCAAAAGAGATAGAAGAGAAACTTAAAAAAGCTTAATAGATAATTCTAGCCAAATAGAGTCCTTCAGGAGGTGCAAGTTGTGTACTTTGCTTGTACCTGCCTTGAAGTTGTGCTTTTAATAGATTTAACGTAATTTTCCCCTGGGCATACTGCATAGCCATAGCAACCATCATACGTACCTGGGCACGTAAAAAACCATTAGCCTGAAAGTAGATATAGTGGTACTCCTTGCGATGTATATAATATGCTTGATAGATTTTTCGTATAGAAGTATGCATAGGTGAACCTGTTTTATGAAAATAGATAAAATCATGCTCTCCTTGAAAACATGCAAGTGCTTCTTCTAGTTTTTGAGTGTCAAAATTATCATAAAAAGAGATATAGCTTTTTTCAAAAACAGAGGGTGTTTGAGTTTTGAAAATATAACGATAGACTCTTTTTTTCGCAGAGAATCTTGCATGAAAATTTGAATCTGTCTGTGTAATATATTTAAATTGAATATGTTGCAATTTTCGATTTAGGTTCTGTTTTAATTTTGTTAAATCTTTCCAATATTCTGGTAAATCAAAATGTATTATCTGTCCTGTAGCATGAACACCTGCATCGGTTCTGCCACTTCCTGTAATGGATGAGTGTATTTGTAGTGAACGAAGAGCAATTTCAACAGCAGAGGTAATTGTTTTGTTGGTAGAACGTTGTTTTTGAAAACCAAAATAGTGACTTCCATCATAGGCAATAACAGCTTTTACACGCATTAAAAATACCTGCTGACACGTTTGTTAAAAATCCATTGACCCAAGAGTAAAATAAGTCCAATCACCCCAAAGAGTATCCAAATATTTCCCCATTTTTCCAAGGAAGAGGCTACCATATAAAGAAAAAATGTTGTAATAAAAATAACACTAAAAGAGTGGTTATTCTGATAGCGTGGATTAATCATGGTAAAAGAGGCTACAGGATAGACACATAAAAAGGGGATAAGTGATACAAAGACAAAGAAGAGTGCACGATGCATTATTTTAATTTCACTCAATGCTTTTTTCCAATAAGATAGAATAGTTTCAAAACTGAAATGACTTTTTTTAAAGGAATCAAAGACTTCAAGTGTATGATATTGAACTTGTTGAAGTTTTCCTTTTGCATAAGTGTAGCCATATCCTTTATTTAGCAATAAGGAAGTTACTCCATTGTGATATTTTATTTCTCCCGTTTGAGAGGAGAAAAATTGTTCATTTTTTTTATTTGTATGATTATAAATAACAATATCTTGGAGTAATCCTTTTTGGTTTTTTTTCACATAGATATAGTAGTTTCCAAACTTCTGTCCCAGTTTTCCTGCACTAATATTAAGTTTGGCTTCAGATTTTTTCTCCTCTTTAAAAGATTTGTAGAACTGTTTGGTTAAGGGCATGGCAAAGAAGGAGATACTCAAGAGTAAAAAAGAGAAGAGCAATCCCAAGAGAATAAAACGGTGTAGTATCTCCTTTGATTTTAAACCAACAGCATAGAGAGCTATGAGTTCATTCTCCTGAGAGAGACGTATAAGAATATTGGTAAGTGCTGCAATAAAAGAGAGGGGAAGGACATAAAAAATAATATCTGGTATAGAATAGCTATAGAGTGTAAGCAACTCGGTAAAAGTAATTTGAATTTGTGAGGTAAGTGTAGATATTTTTACGAGGTAAACCAGAGAAATAATGAGAAAAAAAGGTAAAAATATCGTCAGAAATGATTTGGAAAAATTTGATGAGAGATAGGATTTTATCTTAACCATAAATGAGTGTATCCAGTAGTGCTAAAGTTTGTGTATTGTAGAGATAGACGATAAAAGTAGCCAGTGCCAAAAAAGGTACAAAAGGTACGCCTCTGTCTCTATATATTATCGCAGGAATCATCGCAAGTAGTGCAGAGAGAAAAAGTGCCATAAAAAAATTTGGAAATCCCAACAATGCTCCCATTGTACCTGCTACAATGACATCAGCCCCACCCATAGCTTCACGTCGTGCAATCAAAGAAGAGAGGAGTCCAATGAGGTAGAGTCCCCCTGCTGCAACAGCTCCATACATCATAGCATCTAAAAAATTTGGTTGGATGAGTGCAAAAAGCAGAGCAGTAAAGTTAATATTGTCAGGTACAGCCATATATTTGAAATCTATCATCACCAGTGCAAGCAGTGCAGTAAAAGAAGCAGCAATAAAAGGTAAATACCACACTAAACCCAATTTTAGATAGAGCATAACAAAAATAAGACCTGTAAGAAATTCAATAACAGGGTACTGTGCAGAAATTGTTTCTTTACAAAATCCACATTTTCCACCTAAAAAGAGCCATGAGAAGAGGGGAATATTATGATACCACTTCAATGGTGTCTGGCAGCTTTGACACTTGGATGCAGGGAAAACAATGCTCTCTCCCTTTGGGATACGGTAGATAACCACATTTAAAAAAGAGCCAATAAGTGTACCAAAGATAAATACCATTGTCCCAATCATTATATTTTCTTGCATTATAGACCTCCAAATCGTCTGTTACGTTGGGTAAAGTTATTTAAAATTACATCTAACTCTTTTGCTGTAAAATCTGGCCAGAGTGTAGGTGTAAAATAAAATTCAGCATAAGAGAGTTGCCAAAGCAGAAAGTTTGAGATACGCTCTTCTCCAGAAGTGCGTATAAGTAAATCAATATCAGAGTAGGGTGTTTGCAGTGCCTTTGAAATATCCTTTTGTGTCACTTTGTTTTTCCCCTCTTCAATGAGTTGATTTACCGCAACAGTAATCTCTGCACGTCCTCCGTAGTTAAGTGCAAGAATCTGGGTAAGACTTGTATTGTTTCTTGTAAGATATTCTGTCTCTTGAATACGTTCTTGCAGGGCTTTTGAAAAAGCTTTTACGTCACCTATGGCTTGAAAACGAATATTATGTTCCTGATAGGTTTTAAGCTCTTTTTTGAGGTATCTATCAAGTAGTTTCATAAGAAACGCTACTTCAAGTTTGGGACGTTTCCAGTTTTCTGTACTAAAGGCATAAAATGTAGCTGTTTCTATACTCTCATGCGAAGCACAGTAGGTGGTGATGTCACGAATGACCTCTGCACCTACTTCATGTCCCTTGGTGCGTTTAAACCCACGCTCTTTTGCCCATCTGCCATTACCATCCATAATGATTGCAAGATGCTTGATAGGAGATTGACTCATTTGAGATTATCTTTGTTTTTAAGGTTTACATTACTACTTAACTTTTTGGCTTCTTTAAGTATTTTTTCTGCAAGCATGAGTTTGTTTGTACGTCCTAAAGGTACCTGTGCCTCTTTGGTAATAAATGTGATTTCATTTTCATTGCCTCCAAAACTTTTGGAATCATCAAGCAGGTTGTAGCATACAGCATCTACACCTTTGTTACTTAGAAGTGCTACAGCGTTGCTTAGTCCCTCTTGGGAGTCCATTTCTGCTTTGAAGGCTACAGTTTTAATGTCTGTTTTGTCTAAATTTGAAAGTATATCTGTTGTCTGGGTAAGTTCTATGTTCCAGGACTCACCCATCATACTCTTTTTGAGTTTACCTGTCTGTGGGTATTTGGGTTTGTAGTCTGCAACTGCAGCGACCATGAAGAGGTAGGGCTCTTTTTGAATAAGATAACGCTCAGAAGAATTCATAGTGGCTTTAGATAGTTTCCCTTTTTTTGAGACACGTACGGCATCTTTGGTATAGTCAAATATCTCTTCTGCATCATCGGCATCGATGGTATAGATACCACTTGGTAAGCCTTTATTTCCCATAGTGGTGATGTAACAGACATCTGCACCTTTAAGGTAGAGTGAAAGAGAGAGTGCTTTTGCCATTTTTCCTGAGGAGAAGTTGGAGATGTAGCGTACTTCATCTATCTTCTCTCGTGTACCACCACCTGTAACCACGATGCGTCTGTCTTCCCAAAAAGGGTCTTTCAGAAGTGACTGTGCTACAGTAAAGAAGATTTCACTAGGTTCTGCCAATGCACCATTTCCCATATCTCCGCAGGCAAGTTCTTTGACTTGAGGTTGTACGATGATATAGTCATTGACCCCCAGCATTTTAAGGCTTCCTGTAGTGTAGTGGTTTTCCAGCATCTGCGTATTGGCTGCTGGTGCTACAATCATCTCACCTTTAAAAGCAAGTGCAGTTTGTGTCAAAATGTTGTCAGCTATCCCTTTAGAGAGTTTGTTCAGTGTATTGGCAGTTGCAGGAGCGATGATAAATACGTCACATCTTTTACCGATGTCTATGTGGTTTAAATCTCCAGCCCATGATTCTGAATTTTCTGTGAGTACAGCATTGCGTGTGAGTGCTTCAAATGTAAGGGCAGAGACAAAACGCTCAGCACTTGGTGTCATCACCACATGTACCTCTGCACCAGCCTTGATGAAAAGGCGTGCTAAATCACAGGCTTTATAGGCAGATATACTACCTGTAACGCCTAAAAGAACAGATTTACCTGCTAAATTTACTTGCATAGATTATGCCTTTCCAAAGAATTTATAGAAGAAATTTTTAATACTTTTTTGTGGACTGCGTGAGAGAACCAAATCACCAGATGTTGCATCTTTGGTGACAGTTGTACCTGCTGCTATCATGACATCATCAGGAATGGTAACAGGAGCTACAAGTTGTGTGTCGGAGCCTACAAAAACATTTTTACCAATTTTGGTTTGAAATTTATTTTTCCCATCATAGTTACAGGTAATGACACCTGCACCAATGTTAGAGCCTTCCTCTATGCTTGCATCACCTATATAAGCCAAATGACCTGCTTTGACACCAGTGAGTGTGGATTTTTTGACTTCTACAAAGTTGCCGATGTGCGTATCGATAAGTGTTGAGTTTGGACGTACACGTCCCATAGGCCCTACATCTGAATTTTCTATATGAGAATCTTCTATGACGGAGTTTGCTTTAATATGTGAATTAATAATATGTGAGGCACCTTGAATACTTACACCATTTTCTAACATACACTCACCCTCAAAGGTAGCACGACAATCGATGTAGATAGTCTCAGGCAGACGCATTGTAACTCCCATTCTCATTAAAGCATTTTTGATACGTGTTTGGTGGATGACTTCAGCATGAGCTAAGTCAAGCTTGGAGTTTACCCCTTTAAACTCCTCTTCTTCTACATAGATAGGATTTACAGTTTTTCCTTCATCAACAGCCATCTTAATGATATCTGTAAGATAGTACTCCTCTTGGGCATTGTCGTTAGACAAAGCAGGAATGTAGTGGTTCAGCAAGGAAGTATTTACAGCGTAGATACCAGCATTGACTGTATTGGTCAGAAGTTGTGCTTCATTACAATCTTTTTGTTCTACAATTTCTAGTACCTTTTCATCTTCTATGATGACACGCCCGTACCCCGTAGGATTGTCTAGTTTAATCACAGACATATTGATGTCTGCATTACCTGAAGTAAGGGCCAATAAAGAGTCTTTAGTGATGAGTGGCATATCACCATTGAGGATGAGTGTGCGTTCATTGGCTGTTACTACCCCTTTCATTGCTCCACCAGTACCTGGGTATTTTTGGGCATCTTGTCTATGAAAGTGTATGTTTTCATAGTGTGCTTCTATCTTAGTTTGAATCAGCTCTGCTTGATGATAGAGTACCACCATTACATCATCGGATATCTCACGTGCGGCGTCAATAGCATGAAAAAGCATCGATTTTCCAGAGATTTCATGAAGGACTTTAGGGGTATCAGATTTCATACGCGTACCTTTACCAGCAGCAAGTATTACAACAGAGAGTGACATTATTAAAACCTTTTAGATAAAATTACATAAATATTATTATTGCGATTATACCTAATTGTAATTAAAGGCATAAATTTGACATGTAAACATTTTGGAACTTGTGGCTCTTGTGGGCTTTATGATACAAGTTATGACATACAATTATCAGACAAAGAAAAACGAGTCTCTGTACTTTTAGCACCTTTTTACAAAGATAAGCTAGAAGTATTTGATTCTCCTGCTTCACACTATAGAGCCAGAGCAGAGTTTCGTATTTGGCATGAGGGTGACAGATGTGATTATGCGATGGGTAACATCACAAAAGATGGTGCTATTAACATTGAAGAGTGCCCGAAAGTCATAGAACCTATAGAAAAACGTATGTGGAGGCTGCTTGATAAGATAAATGTATCTGGTGAAGTACTAAAAAAGAAACTTTTTGCTGTAGAATTTTTAGCTACGACTACAGATGAGTGTCTTATTACCATGTTATATCATAGAAAGTTGGATGATGTTTGGAGTGTGGAAGCAAAACTTTTAGAGAGTGAATTAAATTGTAAAATTATGGGACGTAGCCGTAAACAAAAAGTGATACTCTCCGATGAATTTGTAACTGAAAAACTGAATATTGATGGTAAGGCTTTTACTTATGTGCAGTATGAAAGTGGTTTTACGCAACCAAACCCTACTGTGAATATGAAGATGATAGAGTGGGCAATCAAGCAAGCCAAAAAGGTAGGGTATGGAGATTTCTTAGAGTCATACTGTGGTTTAGGAAATTTTACATTACCTCTCTCTTGCTATTTTGATAAAGTATTGGCTACAGAGATAAGTAAACGTTCTATTCATGCAGCACTTGAAAATTGTGAACTTAATGGTGTAGAAAATATTACTTTTGTACGTTTGGCTTCAGAAGAGATGACAGAAGCACTAAATGGTGTACGAGAGTTTACACGTTTAAAAGATATTGATTTAAAAAGTTATGATTTCTCTACGGTACTTGTTGATCCTCCGCGGGCAGGATTGGATAGTGGTACTATTGAGCTTATTTCAAAGATAGAAAATATTATTTATATTTCTTGTAACCCAGAAACACTTGCAAGAGATTTGGAAACATTGTCTCAAACACATATTGTAACTGATGCTGCGATGTATGACCAGTTTCCACATACTGAGCATGTGGAATCTGGGGTATTTTTAGTAAAAAAATAATCTCGTATTGAAATTAAATATGAATTAATCAAATAGATTTCTGTGTTCTACCATAGCACAGTAGTTTTGTACCACATTAATGCCTGCTGCTTTAACACGCTCTGCGGCATCATTGTTGATGAGTTCTAGTTGTGTCCAGTAGGTTTTTACATCTCCACGTGCGATGACAGCATCAGCGATGGCATCTAAGGCAGCTGGTTTTCTAAAGATTACGACCATATCTACTGGTACATCTATCTCCGCCAGACTTCTATAGACTTTTTCACCTAAAATGGTATCACCTTTTGGGTAGACAGGTATCATTTTATAGCCTACCTCTTTTAGGTAGTGTGCTACATGATTGCTGGCTTTGGTTGTGTTTGGTGAAGCACCTAAAACAGCGATGGTTTTGGCCTCTTCAAAATAACGTTTCATCTCTTCTTGGTTAGAGTTTACTCTGGGTAATTCACATTCCATCTTATTATGTGTCCTTATGTTATAATTGCTTCAATTATTACCTAGGAAAGATAATGTTAGACTTAAACACAATAAAAAAAGCTTATGAAAGAGTATCAGGTGTGGTACATCGTACCCCTTTTGCCTATGCACCGATTTTGAGTCAAATATCGGGCTATGAAGTCTACTTAAAAAAAGAGAATCTTCAACGTACAGGAGCTTTTAAGCTACGTGGAGCCTTTAATAAGATAGCCTCATTGGTAGAAGCAAACCAAAAGGGTGGTGTGGTTGCTGCTTCAGCAGGAAATCATGCACAGGGTGTGGCATTTGCTGCTAAGTATTTTGATATAGAAGCAACGATAGTTATGCCTGAGTCTACACCCCTGACTAAAATTCAAGGGGTTAAAGAGTTTGGTGCCAACGTCATACTTCATGGCAGTAACTACGATGAAGCCTATGCGTATGCCGTGACTTTTGGAGAAGAGAATCACTATACGTTTGTACACCCATTTACTGATGAAGAGGTGATGGCAGGTCAAGGTACCGTAACTTTAGAGATGTTTGAAGAGGTAGATGACCTTGATGCTCTTGTTGTTCCTGTGGGAGGAGGAGGACTTATTGCCGGTATGTCAGTGGCAAGCAAAGCATTAAAACCAGCGTGTAAAATTATTGGTGTATCTTCAGCTGGTGCACCAGCTATGAAAAAGTCTTACGATGCTAAAAATGCCATAGATACTACTTCTGTACGTACTATAGCAGATGGTATTGCCGTACGTGATACCTCTCCTGTAACACTGGAATACATTTTAAACAATGTAGATGCTTTTGAGAGTGTCTGCGAAGATGAGATAGCTTCCGCGATACTCTTTTTGCTCGAACGTCAAAAAGTCTTGGTAGAAGGTGCTGGAGCCGTTGGTGTAGCAGCACTGCTTCATAATAAATTGGATTTACCTAAAGGCTCAAAAGTTGGTATTGTGTTGAGTGGAGGAAATATCGATGTAACGATGCTCTCACTTATCATAGAAAAAGGACTTATGAAGTCTGCACGTAAGATGAAACTACAGGTGATTCTTGTAGACAAGCCTGGTTCCTTGCAAGATTTTACAGGTATCCTTACAGATATTGGTGCAAACATTGTCCAGATAGGCTATGACAGAACTTCGACAGACTTGGAGTTTGGTGATGCGCATGTTTCCGTGGCTTTAGAGACAAAAGGTGTAGAGCATCAAGAACTGATACGCCAAAAACTTACAGAGGGTGGATTCTCTTTTTCTGAAGGACATTAAAAGTCTGTTTTTGCTTTTAGTTTATCTTTTGTCATGTTCTTGCATGATGATATCCTAATGGATATCTGTTATTAGAGACGTCTTTTTATTAATCTATTAAGGTAAGATGTTCTATAATAGATTATCTTTAAAATAAGGAGAATTTTATGTTACATAGAAAAATGAAATTAGCTACATTATTGATATTGATAGCTTCGGCATTTATGTTTGAGGGGTGTATTCCTCCAAATGAACATGTAGGTAAACCAGCGCCACATACCTATAAAGATCAGTCTTATGGTAGAGGGTATTACTATTCCAGACCATATAATGGAGATTATTATTACAGATAGACATCTGTAAAATAAAAAAATATGAGTACTTGACATAAAAATATGGTTTTTATGAAGGGTTTTATTGCTTAATTTGAGTAAGGGAGAGTATATTGTGATTAAAATAAAAAAATTATGTGTAGTATCTGTAGGTTTATTGACTTTGGGTGGAGTTGCACAGGCGAGTATGATGGATCAGCTTATCTATAATGTAGCAGGTCAAGCTACAAATGCAGCAGGTGCACGTTTAGGTGATGAGATTTATTATGGCAGTTCAAGAAATACAAGATCATCACATCATGTCAAACATAAAAGACATCATAAACAACGAGCTGTGGCTCATGTTTATACAGATGAGATGAAAATACAAAAAGCACTTGCGAGTTTGGGTTTTTATCGTGGACGTACTGATGGGGAAATTAATTCATTTGAAACACGTTCAGCAATCAAAGAGTTGAATATCGCTTATGGTATCAGTAACGGAGCATCATTGTTACCAGAAGAGAGAAGTTCTTTAATTTTTTTAGGTACATTATTTGATTTTGACAGAGATCTCATTTCCAGAGGAACAGATAAGCGTAGTAAAGGTAGAAAAATCCAGACAGCATTGAAAATACATGGTTTCTACTTTTCCAAAATAGATGGTGCTGTAGGTTCTGGTACGCGTAGATCTATCTCGGAGTATAAAGCTTCCCAAGGGTTGTCTTATGGAGGTTCTTTGGATTTTGAAGAAGAGTATCAATTAATTAGCTCTGCCAAGGCAAAGAATGACAAAAATATTGAAGAGACTATCGCTTCTCTTAAGGCCTTGGGAAGACCACAGGTACAGCCTGTACCACGTGCATTACCACAAAGAGTAGTACCGCAAGCCACACCAGTAAATGTACAACCAAAAGCCCCATCGGTAGCACCACAAGCACAACCTGTACAATCACAGTCTGCACAACCACAAGCAGCTCAGCCTGCTACACCATCACATAATACATCAGATGCAAATAGCTTAGAGATGTATACCGATGGAAAATAATATTTAAATTTTTTATCTTCTCGAGGCTCTTTTGGGAGCCTTGATTTTTCATACTTTTTAACAGGACTTTAAAATGATAGCCATAGATTTGGGCTCAAACACTTTACGTGTATTGGTATATGACTGTATGAATCAAAAAGAGATTTTCTCTTATGAAAAAGTAGTAAAAACAGCTGATGGTTTAGCTTCTTCTGGACAGATAAATAAAGAAGCTCTTACTCGTGTTGTAGAAGCTATAAAAGAAGTGAAAACACAAGTTGATTTTAGCAATCAATCCATAAAAGCAGTGACAACAGAGGCGGTTCGTAGGGCATCTAATGCTAAAGAGGTATTGAGATATATTCAAAAAGAAACAGGTGTGAGATTTGAGATTATCTCTGGAGAAGAAGAAGCAAGGCTTACGCTGCTTGCGGTTAAAGATAGACTGAATAAATTACATTATGCTTCAGATGCTTTTGTGTTGGTAGATATTGGAGGGGGTTCAACAGAACTTATCTTTCATTATGGAGAGGAAACCATGAGTAGAAGTTTTCCTATTGGCATAGTGACTATCGCCCAAACCTATGAAACATTGGAAAATATTGAACAGGCACTTCCTCGTGAGATGTTTGATATGCAAATGTACTGTGCGGAATGCTATGCCACCAAAGGCATACCTGATTCTTTTGTAGCTACAGCAGGTACTCCCACAACAGTGGCTGCCATGAAGTTAGGATTTAATTATGAGAGCTATGATGCTGTAAAAATAAATGGTACTTTACTTTTAAAAGATGAGTTAGACTTTTACCTCAAAAAATTACTCTCTATGCCTTTTGAAGAACGAGAAATAGCAGTAGGTACGGGACGTTCTGCTTTGATAGCTGCGGGAATACTTATCTATAAACAACTCTATAGGATGTTGGAGTTTGAAAAGTGTGTAGTTGTTGATGATGGATTGCGTGAGGGTGTAGTACTTGATGAATGTTGATGTTGATTGTCAACCGCGGAGTTAAAATAGGCAGTTTTTCGTAAGATTTTTTTACAACAGCATCAAATTCTATCATAGAACCTGGATCTACTAAAATGGATGCATCTCCATTTTTTATGAAGTAAGGATGACACTGGAAAGGGTCATTTTTAAGATACATTCCAACCCAGTAAATGTTTTTTGCAATTTCTATAGCCTGTGTAAAATCTAAATTCATAGAAAAAGTATAGTTAAAGAGGTGTTACTTTTTCATGATGCTAATCAAGAAATAGGATAAGTTATCTCTTATTTTACCACCGCAGCGAGTTTTTTCTAATAATATTTGGATATAATCAAGACAAAATATAATAATATGGAGTGTGTAATCATGCAAATGTCTGGTGCACAAATGGTGTGTGAAGCAATTATTGCCGAGGGTGTTAAAACTGTATTTGGCTACCCTGGTGGGGCTATCATGCATGTATATGATGAAATTTACAAACAAAAGGGATTTGAACATATCTTAAATCGTCATGAACAGGCATCAGTACATGCTGCTGACGGATATGCTAGAGCAACAGGGGAAGTGGGTGTAGCTATGGTGACTTCCGGTCCGGGGTTCACCAATGCGGTGACAGGATTGGCAACTGCTTATATGGATTCTATCCCTATGGTCGTTATCTCTGGTCAGGTACCACTTGCACTCATTGGTACAGATGGTTTTCAAGAGGTAGATGCAGTAGGTATCTCTCGTCCCTGTACAAAACATAATTTTTTAGTGCGTACTCTTGAAGAACTTCCTCGTATTCTTAAAGAAGCATTCTATCTTGCACGTTCAGGACGTCCTGGACCGGTTCTTGTAGATATACCTAAAGATATTACCGTAGATATTGGTGAGTTTGTCTATCCAGATTCTGTAGAGATACCAACTTATAAGCCAACTTATAAAGGGAATAAAAAGCAAATAGAAAAAGCGGTTGAAGCTATTAAAAATGCTAAAAAACCTCTACTTTATATTGGTGGGGGTGTTGTTCTTTCTAATGCCTACAAACTAGTTAGAGAATTGGTAGAAAAAACACAAATACCAGCGGTAGAGACATTGATGGCAAGAGGGGTTATGGGGGCGAAAAATCCACTCCTTCTCGGTATGCTTGGTATGCATGGTAACTATGCATCCAATATGGCGATGTCAGAGACAGATTTGGTTATCTCACTGGGAGCGAGATTTGATGACAGGGTAACAGGAAAACTCTCTGAGTTTGCCAAGTATGCAGATATTATCCATGTAGATATTGATGCAGCAAACATTGGTAAACTTGTAGATGTTGACTTTCCAATCGTAGGAGATGTAACTGAAGTACTCAAAGCGATGTTACCACAGCTTGATGACGTAGATACTGACCGTTATGAAGCCTGGAGAAATATTTTAAATCGTTATGATGAGCTTCACCCTCAGTCTTATGTGGATTCAGATGAGGTGATTAAACCTCAGTGGGCTATCGAGCGCATTGGTGAGCTTATTGGTGAAGATGCGATTATTACTTCAGATGTTGGGCAACACCAAATGTGGGCAGCACAGCATTATCCGTTTGACAGACCACGCCAATGGATAAACTCTGGTGGACTGGGAACAATGGGCTTTGGTTTCCCCGCAGCTCTTGGAGCAAAACGTGCATTTCCTGAAAAAACTGTTGTTAACGTAACAGGTGATGGTTCAATTTTGATGAATATGCAAGAGCTGGTTACTGCTGCTGAGTACAAGATACCAGTCATTAATATGATTTTGAATAACCATTTCTTGGGAATGGTGCGGCAATGGCAGACATTCTTCTATGAAAAGCGTTACTCTGAGACAGACTTGAGTTTCCAGCCTAACTTTAAGGCATTGGCTGAAGCGTGTGGAGGCATCGGGTATGATGTAACGACTAAAGCCGAGTTTGATGCAGCCCTTAAAGATGCTATCAAACAAGATAAAGTCTGTTTCATGAATGTTCAGACCAATCGTTTTGAAAATGTACTTCCTATGGTACCAGCAGGTGGAGCACTCTTTAATATGATGTTGCCACAAACAATAAAAGAAGGAGATGCGTAATGAAAACAAATGTCAATGAAAGACGTGTTATCTCTGTTATTGTAATGAATGAGAGTTCTGTACTTTCTCGTATTACAGCACTCTTTGCCGCACGTGGATATAATATTGAGTCACTGACTGTTGCTCCTATTCCCAATAGTGATATGTCGCATATCACTATTGCAACCAAAGGGTCTGCGAAGTTAATGGAGCAAATTACCAAGCAGCTTCACAAGCTTGTCCCTGTTTATAAAGTGATAGAGCATGAAGAGATGGTAGAAAAGGAGATGGTATTGGCAAAGTTTCCTATTGCAGAAAATCTTGCAGACATCTCTGTACTCTCTGCTGCCTATAATGGTGGGGTCGTTAATGTTGGCAAAGAGATGATTATTGTAATGGCTGCTGATGAGCCAAAACGTATTAAACATTTTATTGAAGCAGCACAGCGTTATAATCCTTCTGAGATTATACGTGGCGGTGTGGTGGCTATAGAACGTTAGATTATGTTTGCGTAGGGTGTGGTTGCCAACACACCTTCAAATGCAAAAATGAAATAAAATCTTTTTCTTCATGCAAATATATAGGTGCGGTGGCAACCGCACCCTACATATAAGGATTAATATGACTTATACACTCTCCCAAATTACAAAAGAACTCAACATAGATTATAATGGCAATGACATCGAAATAGATGGCATACATACGTTAAGTGAAGCGACATCTTCACAACTCTCTTTTTTTACCGATGCCAAATATACTTCACAACTTCCAAATACAAAAGCAGCAGCTGTTTTTATAGATAAAGAGCATGCAAAATTATTGCCTGATACTACGATTGCACTCATCACTGATGAAGCCTATTTAAAACTTGCTTATGCCTCAAAGTTTTTTGCACATAAAATTATCACAAAGGGTGGACACCCACATTTAGGTGAAAACTGTGATATAGATAACAGTGTACGTTTTGGAAACAATGTCACACTTGGTGATAATGTTACAGTGATGGCAGGGGTATATGTAGGTGACAATGTAACTGTAGGGTCAAATACATTGCTCTACCCAAATGTAACACTCTATCATAGTACACACATTGGTGAGCATTGTATCATTCATGCTGGAACAGTTATTGGATGTGACGGGTATGGATTTGCTCATACCAAACAGGGGGAACATGTTAAAATCTATCAAAATGGTAATGTAGTGGTAGAAGAGAATGTAGAGATAGGGGCAAATTGTACCATAGATAGAGCAGTTTTTGGGACTACGCATATTCGTAAAGGCACAAAACTAGATAACCTTATACAAATAGCACATAATTGTGATGTAGGTGAGTATAGCCTTATGGCAGCACAAGTAGGACTTGCAGGGTCAACTACATTAGGCAGAAATGTGGTAATGGGTGGACAAAGCGGTACTGCTGGACATTTGGAAGTAGGTGCTTTTGCAACAATTGCAGGAAAAGGTGGTGTAACTAAGTCACTAGAAGGTGGTAAAATGTATGCGGGTTTCCCTGCTATAGAGATAAAAGCATGGAGAAAAATGCAAGCAGTATTTATGCGGTTGGTTAAAAAGCGTTAAGCTTTTTAACTCTTCTATTCTTCCTGTTTCATTACTTTGTATTGCTCTAATGCTCTTTGCATCAAATCTTTGTCTGGTATTTTTCTTCCTGCAATATAACCTGTAATTTCACCATTTTCATTAAATTTTGGTTTTATCCATACAACAACAAGGTAATATTTTCCTTCTGCTGTCATATTTTTGACAAAACCTTCCCAGTAGTTTCCTTCTTTAATTGTTTCCCACATTCCTTTAAAGGCAACTTTTGGCATATCTGGATGTCTGTTAATATTGTGTGGTGATCCAATCAATTCCTCTTTTGTATAGCCTGTAAGTTCTCTAAACTTACGGTTTGCATAAGTAATAATACCAGCTTTATCTGTTTCAGTAATCATTACTCCACCGTCAAACGGTACTTCTTCATTAACAGGGTCAGGTTTTTTAATCTCTTTTCCAGTAATAATATTTTTAATAATTTGTCCCACAATATCTCCAATTCTAATGATAATTTATTTGTATTTTTCAATGATATATTATAAGTTATACGGATTAAATACAGCTTGATAAAAGTGACTTTGGGTATATTAGATATTTATTTCGTATATTTTGGTACAATGCGAATATATTATCTAGTAGGAAGATGTGTGTCAATTACAGAAACAATCAAATCACTTTTACAAGAGCGTATCTTAGTCATTGATGGGGCTATGGGTACGCAAATACAAGACTTGGAAGTTCCAGCAGAAGCATGGGTATGTAATAAGGGTATGAATCAAGAAGGGTGTAATGAACTTCTTATTGATACAGCACCTGAACTTTTGAAACGTATTCACATGCGTTATGCTATGGCAGGTGCTGACCTTATTAAGACCAATACTTTTGGAACGATGCCGTGGGTTCTTGATGAGTATGATATGGGTGAACGTGCCTATGAACTCTCTAAAAAGGGAGCAGCACTTGTTAAAGAGATATGTGAAGAGTATAGTACACCAGAACAGCCACGTTTTGTACTGGGTTCTATGGGACCTGGAACAAAACTGCCATCACTTGGACACATACACTATGATGAGATGTATGAAGGCTACAAAATAGTTGCTGAGGGACTCATAGATGGTGGGTGTGATATTTTCCTGCTTGAAACCTGTCAAGACCCTTTGCAGATAAAAGCAGCGCTTCATGCCTGTCAGGATGCCAATGAGAGCAGAGATACGCAATTGCCTATTATGGTATCTGTAACTATTGAGCTGAGTGGTTCTATGCTTATAGGTACGGATGCAACAACGATTGTAACTATTTTAGAGCCATTTGATATTCTCTCGCTTGGGTTTAACTGTGGTACAGGCCCAGACCAAGTGAAAAAGCACCTCAAAACCCTTTCAGAACTTTGTAATATACCTATCTCCGTACATGCAAATGCAGGACTGCCGCAAAACCGTGGAGGGTACACCTACTACCCTATGGGGCCAGATGAATTTACAGACAAGCAGTTGGAGTTTACCGAGTTTGATGGGGTGAGTTTTTTGGGTGGATGTTGTGGTACTACGCCTCAGCATATACAGGCACTTAAAAAAGCTGTAGGAAGCATGAAGCCTAAAGCTCCCTCTGGGAGCATAGAGCCAAGCATTGCTTCACTCTTTAATACGACTGAGCTTTTTCAAGAGCCTGCACCTTTACTCATAGGTGAGCGTTCTAATTCTACGGGCTCTAAAGCCTTTAGAGAGCTTATTATCGCCAGTGATTATGAAGGTACACTGACTGTAGGACAAGCACAAGTACGTGATGGTGCACACTGTCTCGATGTCAACGTAGAGTTTGCAGGGCGTGATGGTGCCAAAGATATGAAAGCCATTATGGAGTTGTATAACCAAAAGATCCCACTTCCACTTATGCCAGATGCGACACGTGTACATACGATGGAAGAGGGCTTGAAGTGCATTGGTGGGAAACCTATCATCAACTCTGTAAACCTTGAAGACGGAGAAGAGAAGTTCCATGCCATTTGTAAGCTTGCCAAAAAGTTTGGTACAGCATTGGTCTGTCTGACCATTGATGAAGTGGGGATGGCAAAGACCAAAGAGGACAAAATAGCCCAAGCAGAACGTATGTATGATATGGCGGTAAATGGTCATGGTATAGACCCTCGAAATCTTATATTTGATGTGCTTACTTTTACAGTAGGTTCTGGAGACCTGGAGTACCGTGATGCTGCCATACAGACACTTGAAGCCATACGTGAATTGCATAAACGTCACCCAGAAGTAGGTTCAACACTTGGGCTTTCAAACATCTCTTTTGGGCTTGCTGCCAACGCCAGACGTTACTTGAACTCAGTCTTTTTACACCACTGTTTACAAGCAGGTTTGACAACAGTCATTATCAACGTGAAGCACATTATCCCTATGGCAAAAATGTCTGATGCCGATAAAGAGGTATGTGAAGAGCTACTTTTCTCTCCAAATGATGACTCTCTCTTTAAATTCATAGAGCATTTCTCCGATGTTACCATAGATGAAGAGGGAGATGATGAAGCCTATCTTGCCATGAGCTATGAGGAGAAGATAGCCAAACTTCTGCTCGATGGTGACAAAGAGCGTATGATACCTCTTGTTGAAGAAGCACGTCACGAGATACACCCAGATACCATTGTCAATGAGATACTCATAGATGCCATGAAAGTCGTAGGTGAACTCTTTGGTTCGGGGCAGATGCAGTTGCCGTTTGTACTTCAGTCGGCTGAGACCATGAAGACAACAGTGGATTACCTAAACCCATACCTTACCAAACAGGAAAAAGAGACAGACACGACACTAGTCATTGGTACAGTCAAAGGGGATGTGCATGATGTGGGTAAAAACCTTGTAGATATCATCCTTTCAAACAACGGTTACAAGGTAGTCAATATAGGTATAAAATGTGAGCTTGACCAGTATCTGGAAGTAGCAAACTCTCAAAGTATTCAAGCTTTAGGTATGAGTGGTCTTTTGGTCAAATCAACAGCAGTGATGAAAGACAATCTTGAAGCTATGGCAGAAAAAGGCATAGAAATTCCTGTACTCTTAGGTGGGGCTGCACTGACGCGTAGTTTTGTTGATGACTTCTGTCGTTCTATCTATAAAGGCCCTATTTTTTACTGTAGAGATGCCTTTGATGGCGTTGTTGCCATGAGTCGCATAGAAAAATACAACGAAGACAACTCTGTAGGACTTGATACCCGTATGGCTGGTGACATGATGGAGCGTGAGAAGAAAGTAAAGAAAAAAGTGGTCATACCACCATTTTCCGAGATACAACTTCCAGAGCCCCAACCTGTACCAACTCCTCCATTTTGGGGACGTAGAGTACTTCAAAAAGAGGACTTGGACTTAGATATGGTCTTTAACTGGGTCAACCAACGCAGTGTCATCAAGTTTCACTGGGGATACAAGTCTAAAGGGATGAGCAAAGAGGAGTATCAAAAACTTCTCGACAAAACAGTTTACCCAGCCTATGAACGTCTAAAAAAAGAGTTTATGGAAAAAGAGCTTTTTGAACCAACCATCATCTATGGTTACTACCCTGTACGAAGCAATAACCAAGAGCTTTTGGTCTTTAGTGAAGAAGAGGGATGGAATGTTGATGACAATGCAAACAGAGTACCATTTGAAGAGGCAAAAGAGAGTGCCATAGGAAAGTTTAGCTTCCCAAGACAAGGAAGAAAACCACACCGAGCACTAAGTGACTTCTTCCACCATGACAGACACGACATACTACCCATTACCTGTGTCTCTGCGGGTTCAAAGTTTGCAGCGTACGAAAAAGAGCTTTATGATGCAGGTAAATACCTAGAGTATAACATGGTACATGGACTCTCAGTAGAACTAGCCGAAGCCCTGGCAGAAGTAGCCCATAAACAGATACGACTAGACTTAGGTATAGCAGAAAAAGAGGGACATACTTTGCGTGATGTACGTATGAACCGTTATCATGGAGCACGTTACTCCTTTGGTTACCCCGCCTGTCCAGACTTGGAGCAGAGTCGTTTGATATTTGATCTATTAAAGCCTGAGGAGTTTGGTATAGAACTAAGTGAGACTTTCCAAATACACCCTGAGCAGAGTACTACGGCTTTGGTGGTGCATCACTCAAAAGCTACCTATTACGCGGTGTAATTTGAACTCCTCTCAGACTATAAATCTTTCAAACACATTTATTTCCAAGAGGGCGTAGGTCGGGGTGCTTCACCCCGACAATAATTTGAATACAGCATACTTTAAACTCACATAATCCAAATTGAATAATGAAAATCTAAATATTTTTATCGTTTGTATTTGTGTCGGGATGAGGGCATCCCGACCTACGGGTGTTTTATGTATAAAATTTTATAAAATTTGATTTTGAAAAATAAAGTTTTTATGATAGAATAATGTTTGAAGAGAGAGCATTAGCCCTCTCTTGTGGTTAACTATTGAGATATCTAAGGATAGCTACAATAATTGTAAGTATTAGGATAGTTAATTCCATGAACACTCACCACCTTTCGCAGTTAGTATTTAACTAGCGAATAATCAAACAGCAGTCGTAACCTGTTGTTTGAGAAACAACTAATTAGACTGCATAAGAATTATAACCCACTTTTTTCAATCTATACAAAAATATGGCATATTGACATATTTTTTATAATTCAGTTAAAATACCCCTAAAACTAAGGCATAAAATGGAACTCAAAACGGGACTTTATAAGCACTACAAAGGTAATATGTATGAAGTCTACATGACCGCACAACACTCAGAGACGCAGGAGTGGATGGTGGTGTATAAAGCACTCTATGGGGAGCAGGGGATGTGGGTACGTCCATATGAGATGTTTGCAGAAAAAGTAGAGGTGGATGGGCAGATGGTAGAGCGTTTTAAAAAGGTTGATGATGCAGTGTAATTATTGCGGTGGCAAGATAGAAAAAGGGATAAAAGCTTGTCCACACTGTGGAACTCTAAACCCCTCTCAGGATGTAAAAAATGCACTGTTATGGACAGTAGGGATGATAATTGTGTTTAGTGTAATGTATAAAATTTTTTATTAGATGGCTTGGAAAATTGTAAGTTTTTAAAAGATTGTACTATAATTTTTGCATTAGATAAACAAGGATAGATATGTCACCTATTGTCAAACATTTTCAAACCCTCACGCAAATACCTCACTGTAGCAAAGAAGCTGATAAACTGTTGGAGTTTCTTGTCAATTTTGCTAAAAGCAAAGACTATGTTGTCGAAGTGGATGTTGCTAAAAATATCTATATCCATAAAGGAAGTCCTACTTTATGTCTGCAAGCACACTATGATATGGTCTGCATGGGTAAGGCACCGCAGATAGAAACCTATATAGAAGAGGGTATTATGAGAGCCAAAGACTCCTCTTTGGGCGCAGACAATGGTATGGCAATAGCGATGATGATGCAGTGTATGGATGAGGGGAGGGAGTTGGAATTCCTATTAACCTCTGATGAAGAGATAGGACTCATAGGAGCCAATGAAGTTGCCTTTGATTTGAAGTCAAAATATATGCTCAATCTTGATTCTGAGGATGAAGCAGAAGTCTACATAGGCTGTGCAGGTGGTGCAGACATTACCGCATTTAAGCAAGATGACTATGTAGAAGGGAAAGGCACATGTTATGAAGTAGCAGTCAAAGGACTTGTTGGTGGTCACTCTGGTGTAGATATAGATAAGGGAATTCCATCTGCTATTAAAGTACTGGGAGAGTATTTGGCAGAAGAGGGTGTCATACAGTTGGCATCCATCTATGCAGGAGAACGTCGCAATTCTATCCCTGCCAATGCAGTAGCCATCATAAGAAGTGAAAAAGTTTTGGAAAATAAGGGTAATGTAAGTGTACGCATACTTAATGAATCTCCAAAAGTTTTAGCAGAGGGTGAAAAAATCATAGCGTTGATACACAGCTTTAAACATGGGGTTCATGCTATGAATGAGGAACTAGGTATTCCCGATGTCAGTATTAACCTTGCCATCATTACTGCAGATGAAAAAGGTGGAGTGAAGATAGAGACTTCAGCACGTGCCATGGGTGCAGAGGAACTCGATAATTTGACAAACGAGACGGTAGAGATGTTTGTATCTTACGGTTTTGAAGTACAAGTAGAAGATAAATACCCTGCATGGAAACCTGATGTGTCAGCATTTACAAATTTGGTGAGTAATGAGATGAAGTCTGTCTTTGGAAAAACGAAGATGATGGCAATTCATGCAGGGCTTGAGTGTGGTGTGATAGCAGAGAAATACCCCAATATGAAATTTGCTTCTATTGGTCCAACCATACGCTATCCTCACTCTACACGTGAAGAGGTGGACTTGGCTTCTGTAGAGAGAACATATACGGTTTTGTTGGGGATAATTGATAGGATTTAATGCATTGACCTATACCTTAAACGTCTGTGAAGTTTTACAATGTGCTTCCATAAAACATCCCGCACATTCAGGTTTTACAGCTTTGCATTTATAACGTCCAAAAAGCACCATCGCTTGATGGAGTAAATGTAGGTCTGTTTTAAACTTTTTAGTCAGTTCCTCTTCACATTTTATGGCTGTTTTTGCATCACTCAGCCCTAGACGGTGTGCCACACGAAATACATGGGTATCTACAGCCATAAGGTTGGCTCCTGCATACTCTATCATTACAACATTGGCAGTTTTTTGTCCGACACCTGCGAGCTTGACAAGTTCATCACGCTCTAGAGGGATTTCGTTGCCATAGTTTTCTACGACAGAGTGTGCCATCTTGATGAGGTTTTTGGCTTTGTTGTTGAAAAAAGAGCAGGTGTTGATGTAGGATTTGACACTATCCAAGTCTGCATTGGCAAGGCTTACAGGGTCAGGGTAGGCTTTAAAGAGAGCAGGGGTTATGAGGTTGACACGTTTGTCAGTACACTGTGCTGAGAGCATTACTGCAATGAGCAGTTCATAAAGATTTGTATAATTGAGTTCTGTAAGTGAGTCTGGGTAATGTTCTAAAAAGAGTGCTTTTATCTCATCAATCTCTTTTTTTGTTGCTTTTTTTACTTTTGCCATAGTTAAAACCTTGCTCTAAATATAATATGACTAAAATATTACCATAGAATTTTCTATATTAATAAATGATTTACCCAAGAGATATATACTTTTGGTAAATTATAATCAAGGAATATAAAATATGTTAAGACTTGCAAAAACTTCATTGGTTGCACTTTCTATCATTGCTTCATCGGCTTTGGCTTCAGATGTTTTGGTTACAGTTAATGGTAAAAATATTACAAAACAAGATGCACAGGCATTCGTATCTGCACAGGCACCACGAGCAAATTTTGCTGATCTTAAGCCAGCTGAGCAAAAAATGATTACAGAGAGATTGGTTGAAAAAGTACTTTTTACACAATTGGCAGAAAAACAGGGAGTGGATAAAAAACCTGAATTTAAAAGAAATATGCAGAAGATTAAAGAAGAACTTCTTGTCAATATGTGGATGAAAGAACAGATGGATAATGCTATTGTAAGTGACTCTGAAGCTAGAGAATTTTATGATAAAAACAAAGATAAGTTTATGGCTAAAGCAACTATGAAAGCCAGACATATTTTACTTCAAACAGAATCGGAAGCAAAAGCACTTATTGATGAGATGAAAGGTTTAAAAGGCGATGCTCTGAAAGCAAAATTTATAGAACTTGCTAAAACAAAATCTACAGGACCTTCTGCCTCCAAAGGTGGAGATCTTGGTACATTTACTAAAGGTCAAATGGTTTCCTCTTTTTCCAATGCCGCATGGGCGCTTAAAAGTGGAGAGATTACAGCAACACCTGTAAAGACACAGTTTGGTTATCATATTATTTATCTTGAGAAAAAAACTGATGCAAAACCGATGAGTTATAAATCAGTAAAAGAGAAGATTATTGTTTCTTTGAGACAAAAACAATTTTCTACAAAGATAGCAGAGATAGCACAAGAGCTCAAAAGTAAAGCCAAAATTGTGGGAATAACAGCAGAAACAAATACAACAAAATAATTTTTGTTATCTGCAAAGGGGGAAGAAATATGAAGAAAAATTTTACAATAGCTTTTTTGGCAGTTGCCTTGTTAAGTATAGCTGTTCATGCAGATGCACTGAAAAACTCTTTAACAAATTTTATGAATACCAAAGAGTCTTCAGCTGTAGTGGATTTGGGTGATATTAACTTAAATGCCAGACCAAAGCCTAGAAAACCGAAGATTAGACATCATGCAGCTAAAGCAACTATTGCTACAGTAAATGGTCATAAGATTATTAAAAAAGATGCAGATGTCTATTTGGCACAGCGTACACAGGGTAAAATAAAAAATTTTGACATGCTTCCTTCCAAACAGAAACAAAGGTTAATAAGAGAGATGGCATTGCCTATTTTGGTACTTAATGCTGCTAAAAAAGAGTTGAGTATAGAAGAGATACAGAGTATCTATAACCATACATGGATGCAAAAAGAGGCACGTAAAGTAGAGATTAAAGATGATGAGGTTAGAACAGTATATAACCAAATTAAACAAAATGCATTAGAGCATAATACTACCCAGCCTTTGCCTGATTTTGAAGTGATTAAAAATAGATTAAGATCACAAATGTTTGAAAAGCGTTTAATTGGAAAGTTGATGGAAAATGTTAAAATTGAAGTAGTACAATAAAGGCTTAATCCATCTTTGTATAACATATAGGTAGAATACGTTCAATATATAAAAAGGAAACCGTAAATGAAAAAAATTTTATTGATTGCAGGATTGGCAACACTCTTTGGTACAACAGCAATAATGGCAAAAACAGCAGGAACAGTTAATGATATTATCATTACAGTTACCGAGGCAAATCAGGCACTTAACCTTTTAACCAAAGGAAAAATGACATGGGAAAAACTTCCTGCTGATGGGAAAAAACAGTTAATCCAAATGATGGCACCTGCAAAATTGGTTGCTGAAGAGTCCAAAAAGAGTTTAACCAAGAAAGAGAAGGAAGCAGCATTGGCTGGTTTCTGGATGCAAAAGAAAATGGCTCAGACAAAAGTTTCAGATGAAGAGGCAAAAGCTTTTTATGAAAAAATGAAAAAAGCAGCTAAAAAAGCAAAATCAAAACAAAAGATGCCAGTATTTGAAGCAGCAAAAAATAATATTAAAATACAAATGGCACAAGAAAAAGTTGTTGCTCAGCTTATGAAAAGTGCAAAAATAAAAGTTAAATAATTTTTAAAGAGGATAGTAAATGTCTATAAAAGTTTTAGATGTCGTTGATGCAGGTGTAGTTACGGGTGAAGATCTTCATAAATTATTTAAGGTAGCAAAAGATGAAGGTTTTGCTTTACCTGCGGTAAATGTTGTAAGTACTTCTTCTGTTAATGCTGTATTGGAAGCTGCAAAGAGAGTCAAATCACCTGTTATTATCCAGTTTTCAAATGGTGGTGGGGCTTACTATGCAGGGAAAGGTTTACCTTCAGATGAAGCAGCAATTCTTGGTTCTATTTCTGGAGCGCAGCATGTACATACTCTAGCAAAGGCATATGGTATTCCAGTTGTTCTTCATACAGACCATGCAGCAAGAAAGTTGCTCCCTTGGATAGATGCACTTCTAGATGCAAGTGAGGCACATTATAAAGCTCATGGAATACCTCTTTTTTCATCACATATGATAGACCTCTCTGAAGAGCCTCTAGAAGAGAATATCGCTACATGTAAGCATTATCTGGAACGAATGAGTAAAATGGGTATAACATTAGAGATAGAACTAGGGGTTACAGGTGGAGAGGAAGATGGCGTAGATAATACAGACATTGATAATGCTCTTCTTTATACACAGCCAGAAGAGGTTGCCTATGCTTATGAAGAGCTTATTAAAATCTCTCCTCTTTTTACAATTGCTGCATCATTTGGTAATGTGCATGGGGTCTATAAGCCGGGAAATGTCTCTTTAACACCAAAGATTCTTGACAACTCTCAAAAGTACATTGAAGAGAAGTTTGGTACCCAGCCTAAGCCTGTTGATTTTGTATTCCACGGTGGTTCTGGTTCTGAGCTTGAAGATATTAGAGAAGCTATCTCTTACGGTGCAATCAAGATGAATATAGATACAGATACACAATGGGCATTTTGGGATGGTGTAAGACACTATGTCAATGAGCATAAAGAGTACTTACAAGGGCAAATTGGTAATCCAGAGGGCGAAGATAAGCCGAATAAATCTTATTATGATCCGCGTAAATGGCTTAGAGCTGCTGAACTTTCAGTTGTTTCTAGGCTTGAGAAGGCATTTGAAGATTTGAATTGTGTGGGGCGAAATTAATATTTTGCTTTAATTGGTTTTGTTTGATTAATTTCCTCTTGTTTTACTTGTGGCGTTGTTATTCTTCTTACTTTTCTAGAAAAGTAAGCAAAAGTCGTCTTTGCTCTCAAATCGCTTTGCTTTCAAAGACGTTCGCAGAGACCAAGCACGCATTCGCGTGATTGATAGAGGTTGCTTCTATGTATTTAAATTCTCCTGTTGAAAAAATTTCTTTTGAAGGTCACCCATTTTATTTAAAGCGTGATGATCTTCTTCATTCAGATTTCTCTGGAAATAAAGCCCGTAAACTTCACTATTTTCTAGAAAATGATTTCCCTGATATTAGCAAAATAGTCTCCTATGGTTCTGCACAGTCTAATGCCATGTATTCTCTTTCTGTATTGGCTCAAATACGAGGATGGGAGTTTGAGTATTATGTAGATCATATTGCAGAGTATCTGAAAGAAAATCCTCATGGAAACTACAAAGCCGCTTTAGATAATGGTATGCAAATTTCCGTAGGTCGGGATGCCCACACCCCGACAAAGAATATTTTATTTATAGAAGAGGGTGGGAGGCAAAAAGAAGCTGAGTATGGGATAAAGATTCTAGCCCAAGAAATTATTGATTGGCAGAAAGAAAATAAATTAGATGAATTAAATATCTTTTTACCATCAGGCACAGGTACAACAGCTTTGTATTTGCAAAAGACTTTTGTCGGGATGGGGGCAACCCGACCTACGGTATATACCTGTCCATGTGTTGGAGATAGTGCGTATCTTAAAAAGCAATTTTTTGAGTTAGAAGAAGATGAAAAATACCATCCAACTATTTTATCTTTAGATAAAAAACACCATTTTGGAAAACTTTATAGAGAAAATTACAAAATTTGGCTAAAATTACAACAACAAACAGGAGTGGTCTTTGACCTGCTTTATGACCCACTGGGATGGCGTACTTTGACTGCGCATCCAGAGGTTCTAAGTAAACCCATACTCTACATACACCAAGGCGGCGTATTGGGCAATGAGAGTATGCTCCCGAGATATGAACGAAAATATAAGGGCATAGAGGGGTCTGGTGATTTGTGATTTGTTGCAAAGCAATGAATCATGAATAACCTGACCCTTCGGTGAACTGCCAAGAAACAGGACAAAAAATGAAAATATTTTACAGCAGTGACGACACTTTTGAAGCAAACTTCAATGAACTTTTAGAACGTGGTAAGATGGATATAGAAGGTGTGACAAGCATCGTCTCAGGTTTACTTAAAGAGATACAAACTGAGGGAAACAGAGCACTTAAAGCACAGATAACCAAGTTTGACAGATGGGAACCTACGGATGACGCTGAACTTCTAGTAAGTACAGATGATATGGCAAAAGCCTATGAAAATATAGACCGAAAACTTCGTGAGGCTTTACATCTTGCGTATGACCGTATAGAGGCGTATCACCAAAAGCTTATGCCTAAGACTTGGATGGACAAAGAAGCCAATGGAACCATACTCGGACAAAAAGTCACAGCTGTAGACAGAGCAGGGCTATATATTCCTGGTGGGAAAGCAGCTTACCCAAGCTCACTTCTTATGAACGTCATCCCTGCACAAGTAGCAGGTGTAGAGGAAATAGTAGTCTGTACCCCAGCACCAGATAATGAGCTCAATGAGCTTTTACTCGCAGCTTGTCACCTCTGTAAAGTCACACAGGTTTACAGAGTAGGTGGGGCATCTGCTATAGGTGCGATGGCGTATGGAACGGAGACTATCCCAAAAGTAGATGTCATCACAGGGCCTGGAAACATTTTTGTGGCTACAGCTAAAAAGTTAGTCTATGGTGAAGTAAACATAGACATGATCGCAGGCCCATCTGAGATAGGCATATTGGCAGATGAGACAGCTAGAGCAGACTATCTTGCCATTGACCTTCTCAGCCAAGCAGAGCATGATGAGATGGCAAGTTCTATCCTCATCACCACAGATGAAGAGTTGGCAAACAAGGTAAGTGACAAAATAGAAGAATTCCTTGGCACGCTCAGTCGTGAAGAGATAGCAAGAAAGTCTATAGAAGAGCGTGGCGCGATTATCGTAGCTTCAGATATGGATGAGGCGATATCTCTTATGAATGAGATAGCACCGGAACACTTGGAAGTGGTTACGAAAGACCCTATGGCATTGCTAGACAGTATTAAACACGCAGGAGCCATTTTCTTAGGTGAAAATACTCCTGAACCTATAGGTGACTATGTAGCAGGTCCTAACCATACACTACCTACTGGGGGGACTGCTAAGTTTTATTCACCGTTGTCTGTAGACAACTTCTTGAAAAAGTCGTCTATCATTTCTATGTCCAAACAAGGGATGCAAGAGATAGGTGAACAGTGTGCGATGATAGCCAATACTGAGGGGTTGACGGCGCATGAGGAGAGTGTTAGGATTAGATTGAGGGGGTAAAAATGTCAAATTTTACTAAGTCTCAAACAAATCAAATAAAAGATGCTATGAGTTTCCCTAATAGTCTAGGATATGTTTTGGATTTTTCAGATAAAACATTTACATATTATTTTGAAGAAGAATTTGGTGTTGATATTGATGATGGAATATATCATAAGAATGGGTCTTCAAAAGCAAATAGACTTATATCCTATCTTCAGTCCGTAGAGAAAAATACTGCATTAAGAGTTCTAAGAACTCTTTGGGAGAGAAGAGAAGCACTTTTAGAGGAAAGTAGTGATTTAAATGCAATTAATAAAGCAAAAGAACATACAGATAGATTTCGAAAATTAATTACAGATGCTGGAGATAAGTCTGAAATAATCCAATCAGACGGTGTTGAAAAATTTTCTAGTGAGATAACTTTAGAAGAATTAGTCAATGATATTAGACGTACGTTAGATGCAGGAAAGCCAGAAGTAGCTATCGATAGACTTCATACGTATTG
>FPHI01000006.1_pt1 | contig 54890 bp, 56 predicted proteins | sample 1057421 | NCBI WGS metagenome assembly FPHI01 (sample SAMEA4473311, study PRJEB15554) | hydrothermal vent metagenome | biome: marine basaltic hydrothermal vent biome; feature: marine hydrothermal vent; material: water | place: Pacific Ocean | collected 2011-06-14/2011-07-23 | depth 1155 m | reverse complement strand
CTGCTATTTTCATTCTTCTAGCTCTTTTACCAATGGCTTCACATACAAGTGTGATTCCTGTGTCTCTTTTTGATGTAAAAAATCCCCCAACAAAATCAAAGCAACCCCTCTAATGTGTGAAACCTGCTCTTCAATATTAGAAATCGTCCCCTTATAAATAGCCTCATCTTCCCAAGTGGCTTTCTCTACCACCCAACAAGGAGTATCAGGGCTATAACCCATCTCTAAAGCTCTTTTTTTAAGCTTTTTAAGCAATAAAATAGAGAGATAAAAGACCAAAGAGGAGTTTTTACAAGCTAAGATATTATCTAAACTCTCAGGATTAGGGGTTTTACCCTCAACTCTAGTAATAATTAATGTTTGTGAAACCCCTGGAATGGTATATTCAATCCCCAAACTAGCACTTGCTCCAAAACAAGCCGTAATCCCTGGAATGACTTGATAGGCTATCCCTTTTTCATTTAAAAAGCTTATCTGTTTTGCAATAGTAGAGTAGATAGAGGGGTCACCAGTGTGAACTCGTGCTACTGTTTTGTCTTTATGTTCCTCTAAAAATGCAAAAATTTCAGGATACTTCATACCTTGTGAATCGACAATTAGGGCATCTTCCTTGCACCAAGCTAGTACCTCTTTTGGTACAAGTGAGCCTGTATATAGTACAGCATCGGCTTTTTGTAGTACTCTTTGAGCTTTTATGGTCACAAGCTCTGGGTCGCCTGAACCTGCTCCTATGAAGTGTATCATTTATTATTTTCCTTTTTTAGTTTTTTGTTTTCAGACATTAAATTACCCCTCCCCAAATAAAACCCCAAAAGGAATACACCAAAAGATATATCCATCTTTAGAAATAGGTAAAGTTTCACTTCCCCCATAGAAAATATACCCCTCTAAAAAGTTATCTTTTGCATTTTTAGCTAATGCTACTAGACCTCTTGTATATTCTATTTTAATTGTTGCTGATGATTTTATCTCTATGGCGACGATTTTGCTATTTTTCTGCTCTAAAACTAAATCAACTTCATAATTTCCATCTCTGTAGTGATAAATATTAGTTGACTTTTTAGCATAGGTACTATGTTTTAGAAGTTCAGTATAGATAAAATTCTCAACCAAATTGCCTAGCATCTCTCGCTCTTTTAGAATGAGTGTCCCTGCATCTACACCAATAAGATGGGCAACCAAACCTGTATCTATAAATTGAATTTTTGGAGCTTTTATCTCTCTTTTTCCACGATTAGTAAAGTAGGGGTTTACTCTTTTGACTAAAAATAGAGCTTCGAGTATCTCAATATCTGATTTAACGGTCATATCTTTGATATTTAGATGCTTACTAAGAGAGCTATACTTTAAAAGATTGGAAGTCATTGAGGCTAAAATGCGTAAAAGTTTATTAATCTCTGATTTATTCTCTCTTTTTATCTTTTTGACTAATGATAAATCTTTCTCTATTCGTGCTTCAATGTAACTCTCAAACCAACTCTCTTGTGAACGAGCAGATTTACCTTGAACAGATGGAAAGCCTCCTGTTGTTATCTGTTCTATCATTTCTTCATAACTCAATTTTTTAAAATTAAACTCTTTTATCTCTCCATCAAAAAGCATATCAATAGCATTTTTATTACATCCATTAAGCTCAAAATAGGATAGAGGGAACAAAGAAACAGAGACCATTCTTCCTGCTAATGACTCTTTGATAGAGGACATCTTAAAAATATCAGCACTTCCTGTAAGCAGAAACATTCCTGATTGATTTTTTTCATCTACAGAGATTTTTAAAGCACTAATAACTTCTGGAACCATCTGAATCTCATCTATAACCGATGGATTTTTAGAGAGTTGTTGTATAAATGGTATGGGGTTATTTTGTGCTGTTATTTTAGTAGCCTCATTATCAAATGTGTAGTAGTTCATACCTAACTCTTTAGCTATCTCTTTAGATAGCGTTGTTTTTCCACTCTGTCTAGGTCCATTGATAGCAACAATTCTAAAATCTTCTAAAAGTTCATAGACCATAGAAGTGATATTTCGCTTAATATACATAATGCGTCCTCCTAAAGAATGGTATCATATTATGAGTTAACACAGTCTAAATTATGAATTAACATGACTGAAATTATGAATTTGCAAAGTTTTTCAAAACCTTAATCTGAAACAATTGTCTCTCTGGCTCAATCAAATCAAGTTTCCCTTTATAAGTAGTAAGAGACAAAGAGATAACCTTATACTCAATCTTAGCTTCATTTAAAACTGTTATCATCTGTGTTAAATTTTTAAGAGTTATTGCATTAATAAGCATCACCCCATTTTGAGTTAATCGCTCATAAAGATAGGGAAGTCGTGCAATCACTTTTGTGCCACCTCCACCTACAAAGATTCTATCTGGATTCTCTTCTACTGATTCAAATAGCTCTTCTGCGTCTCCTTCTAAAAGGTGCGTATCACAGACATGATGGGTAGTGAGATTTTTTTTGATAAACTCATTGCGTTGTGCTTGTTTCTCAAAAAATATAGTTTTAACGCTATAGCGTTTATAAGCCTCTATTCCACAGCTTCCACTTCCTGCTCCTACATCCCACAGTATCATGTTTGCTTCAAGGTCAAGATTTTGTAAGCTTAGATGTCGTTTATACTGTTTGGTTATCATCCCTCTTTCTGTCTCAAACTCACTATCTAAACTCATTACAGGTTTTGGTGTAAATAGCCGTTTAATGAGCAGTACAAAAGGAAAAGTTTGATTAAAAGCTTTGGTTGAAAAATCAAAAAGGTTGACCTGTTCTATTATCTCATCAGGATAACCTAACTTGTACCCTATGGTTACTTCTATATCATTAGGGTTTAGGTACTTAGTAGCCTCTTTTATTCTGTCTATAGTAAAAATATCACAGAGTACAAAAGTATAACTATTGGTCAAAAACTTAGTTAAATCTATTCTACTGCGACCATGTAAAGAGAGTGTATCAACCTCAACCTCTGAGATGAAAAGCTTCTCTAAAAGATAAGTTTTTGATGAGGTGTTATTAATAATTTTAACCTTGTCTTTTGGTAGCTTTCTAGCAATCAAAATCCCTGCTGAAAAAAACAGAGGTGAACCTGTAACCACATATAAAATCTCCTCTTTATCATAGTTCTCTAAGATATACTCTTTCGCCTCTTTATAGCCTAGTTTTAGAATATTTTCTGCCTCTTCTTTAAAGTTTTTATCACAGATTATTTTGTCAAACTCTTTTGTCTCTATGGTAAGATTATCAAAGTTATAATCTCCCATTCCGTTTCCTGTTATGGTTAGCATTATCTTAAAATCCTTGTCTCTATCTCTATGGTATTGAACCACTTTTTTATCTGTTGATTGGTTCTATTTTGAACAAAGTCATAAAAATCATCCATTTTTACGCCTAATTGAGTGCTAATCCCCTTGACTGTTTTGGTGACCTCTGTGTCTATCTCTATGTTTAGAATATCTTTTATATCTATCTTTAATGCTTCAAAATCAATAGACCCAAACCTATTGTGTGTATTTTTACACCCCTGCATAACCTTAGTAGCCTTACCAATTCCACAAACAAATATAACTGACTTAAACCCCAAATCTTCAACAATCTTCAAAGCATCATAAACAAAATTCCCTATCTCTACAATTTGTATTTCATCATAATGCTCTTTAGCATAGCTAAACGAACTGTTTCCAAGCGTTAGCACAGCTTGGTTATAACCATTGGCTTTTGCAACACCTAGTTCAGCACGAATGGAGTCCATATAGGCATCAGTAGAGATGGGCTTTACAAACCCTGTTGTACCTAAAATGGAGATTCCTCCCAACACTCCCACTTTTGCATTTGCTGTCTGTTTGGCTAATTCTTCACCATCAGTCACAGAGATACACCCGTAGGTCGGGTTGCCCTCATCCCGACATAACTTTGCATAAATATCAGCCATTGCCTTCAAAGGAGTTGGATTAATAGCAGGAAAGCCTTTTGGAGGTCTCAACCCATCTTTAGTCACAACACCCACACCAAGCCCTGCATAGAGTTCTAAAGAGCCTATAACATAAGGCTTATGCTCAATCTTATTTAACTCCAAATCCTCTTTTTTATCTGAAATAGTAACTATTATCTCACACCCTTTGGTAATATCTAAATCATCATTGTCCATCTTATTTGTAACTGATTTTACACAACTTTTAGTAAGTAAAAAAGAGGATAAAGCCGAACTAAACGCAAAAGAGGCATGAACCCCTGTGGTGTAGCCTTTGCGTAGTTTTTTCTCAGACACGTTTAGTTGTAAACCTTCATAGGAATAAAATACTTCTCATCATACTCATCACTCAAAACTCTATCTTCTGACAATATGGTAAAGACATTTACCCAATCCTCTTTGGTAAAATTGTGCGTATGGCGTAACCAAATCGCATTGTTGGCAGGGTTTCCATTGGCTTGGGTGTTTTCTGTTACTTGACACACTTGCCGAAATCGACACGCTCCATAACAGCCAGTACGTGAGATTTTGATACGCTTCTCACCTTTGTTTAATCCCATCTCTTTAAGTATCTCTCTAAGTTCTGAAGCTTTATCTATTTTTCCTGCTTTACCACATCGCTCATCATCACAAAGAAGTAACAGAGTTTTATAGTGCATAATAGGACGATTGGCATCATAATCTTTAGGTTTGCAGGTATATCCATCAACCACTTCTGATCCCATCTCGTTTATACGTATCTTCTTTTCTTCTTTTTTACTAGGCATGGATAGCTCTTTTTTCCAATTTTAATCTATCAACAAAAGCATGATAAGGTATATTAAACTTTTTTATTTTATTATCTATGAGATACTCTATATCCATTGTTTTGTTGCTTTTCATATGTTTTACAGAGACTATTTCTACCGTTTCGTCTTGGTATATTGCAATATCTTCTTTTTTTATTTTGGTTGTTTTGTCGGTGTAGTAGGCACACATTTTATACTCCTTTTAGGGCTTCTATCATCTGAAAATACCCAATCATAGCTTCAAAGCACATTCTCCAAACTATCTCCATAGATATGAACATAAAGATAAAGAGAACTATTAGGATGTTCCTTTTTTCTTTTTTAAATCCTATTAAAAAGTCATAATTGCTTATTACCTAAAGCAACTCCAATCCATCAATAAATCGAAAATCCTTAAGATTATAAGTAAAAATAGGAGCATCTAAAATTAAAGCTGTTGAGGCAATAAGCCCATCTGGAATATCTAAGTTGTGGCTTTTCGCATAAGTTTTAATAAGTGTAGTAGATTGTTGAGAGATAGTTTCATTTATATCAATAATTTCAAAAAGAGCAACAAATTTTTCAAGCTTTTTAACTTCTGCTTTATTTAATGCTCCATAAAAAAGTTCCATAACGGTAATGGAAGAGATAGCCAATGGAGAATTAAAAGATTGTACTTTTTCAATGGTTGATTGATTGTCTTTTAAAATCTCAATCAATACATTTGTATCTAAAACTATCATTTCCAAGCCTGTTCCCTAATAGACTCTTGGGTTATATCTCTGTCTTTCCAAATACCTGCAAATTCTGAAAATTTATTTTTTGGTTCATTTGGAGTTGATATATTTTTTTGAATATCTGTAACAATCTCTAAACCATCATTTTTAAAACGACTTAAAAGCCACATTATCTTATCGAAAAGCTGTTTATTTTGAATATTTAGTGTAATTGTCATAATTATCCTTTTCTACTATTATATTTAAAATTATAGTTGTTTTCCCTTTACTTCTTCCCATTATAACGAGTAGTCCCATCATAATCTTTAATCAACTTATAAGTAGCATGAAGAGTAGCAACCGTCATGGTAGAGCTTCCAAATCGTCCCTCCATTAAAACAGCAGGAATATCATAATGCTCACAAAACCGTTTACCATAATCTTTGGACTCTACTACATTGACAAAGCCCACAGGAAAGAGAATAAATGCTACATTTTTGAGGTCAACCCCTTCATCTAGTAGGGTATTTACAGCAGCGTAGATGAAAGTAGGAGCATTTCCACAAGCTAAAATCATCGGTTCATCTTTGTGCTTTTTTATCGCCTCTACTACTGCACCGTAGCTTCTAGTCGTCTTGTTTTTTTCGGCATACTCATAGGTAAAAGGCTCATTGATGTAGCAAACTACTTCATTGCCATAAGTATCCAGATAGAACTGGCTTAATCCTACTTTTATCATATTGACATCGACTATGATTTTTGCTTTTCTCTTTAGTAGCTCTTGCATTCTAGGAATGGCATCTGGGGTAAAGTGAATGTTCTCTAACACTTGCTCAAAACAGGTAGAGGTGTGGATAAGACGGCTAATTACTTCTGTCTCATTGTGGTCAAACTCTTTGGCTTTTGGGTAGTTTTTAAGCTCCTCTTCTATCATCTCAAATGATTTTACAGAGATGTCTGCTCCAATGTTTATGGGTGGTTGTTCTTGTTGAAAGGTCATTTTAGCTCCTACTTAAAAAAATCTATAAAAAGTGTCATATACTTTTCTACATGGCTCTTTTTGTATGGGGCGATGTGTTCTGCTTTGTAATTCATGTTCTCAAAGGTATAGAGCAAACCACGCTCTTTTATGGTATCGGTACTCATACCTATTTTTGGTCGCATATAGACAGTGGTGGTGGGGACTTCTTTGTTTAGTAGTGGTACAATTTCAAATCTGCTATCGCCCACACAAAGTGGCTTTTTTACCTTGGCTGATGCTTGTGAAAAAGAAGTGACACCTGCTATGACCTCTGTGTTACAGTAGAGTTTGGGTTGTTGTACCTCTATGATATCTAGCAGATAGTAAACAGTACTATAGACAGAAGCATCTCCGAGTGTAACAAAGCTCAAATTCTTATGCGTCTCAAACCCTTTGTAGAGTACATCTACCTGATACTGCCAATCCTCTTTTTTAAAGTGCATGGGGGTATAAACAGGGATAATAGGACAAGAAAAATCATGCTCTCTCATTAATGCTGTGACAATTTTATGGGTCATAGATTTTTCAAAACTATGGTCTTCACTCTTGGTAGGGATACAGATAGCATCGGAGGCTTTTAACGCTTTAAGGGCTTGAACTGTGATGAGGTCAATATCTCCAGGTCCTAGAGAGACCATGTATAGTTTTTTATCCAAGTTTGGTTATCTCTTCTTTGATATTTTGGAAAATGATTGAGCGAATATCTTCTAACTCTATGAGATTAAAGCGTTTAGAATTAGTGATAGATGGAACAATACGCGACTCAAAATGTTCACCTAATTCATCGCTAATCTCTATCATATCTTTAAAGTAATGGTTTCCACTCACCAAAAGCATCGGTACAACCTGAACTTGTGTTACACCATCAGCTTTCATCTGCTCTATAAGCGACTCTTTCATAGCATAGTAGGGAAATGCCCCCTCTAGTGAACAGGTGTAGTTTTTTTTACTAATGGCTTTTAGAAACTTATCGGTGTAGCTTACAGAAGAGAGTCCTGCTAAGTCTAAAATAGGCACACCATGAATGACAAAGAGATTTGCCCAATTCTTTTTTGATATGGAATCATTTATATTTTTTAATAATAATGAGGTCTCTTTGGTTTTATTGATAATGGCTTTAGTAGCACGAATATTGGCATAAGAGAAGTTTTTAAAGCCTTCAACAGTACGACCTAAAAGCTCATGTTCATCGGTAGGAAAGAGGTTAATAGAGGCTACAATAATATTTCTATAGCCCAACATATCTACATCGGCTAGAACTTGGGGTAGATTTTTGTACTCCATACCTCGTTTGTGTAAATCTTTTAGCACCATTCGAGATGAGAATGACAAGAAAACATCTACATCCTCAAACTTCTCTTCAACCTCTTTTTTTAGGTTTAGGTACATCTCTTGCTCTATAACTGAGCCAAAACAAGCCAAAATAATGGCTTTGTCTTTTTTGTAGTGTCTATATCTTTTCATTAGGCGTTACAGTTGGTAAGTCTTTTATCGAAAAGTATATTACACTTACTGCTATGGTAACTCTTAACAGCTGATAAAATAGCCAAGTCAATAAGTGGCTCAAGCAATACAACTAAAATGTACGCTCCTGCAAAACTGCTGACAGCTTCTATATTCTCTGCACCAAACCCTTGACCATAAAATGCCCAAAAAGCAACCCAAGAGATAATAGCACCCTCCCAGATAAAAGACATCTTTAACATTTGAGCGTAACTAATATCTTTGTAAGCTGTCCCTTTTGGTACAATCTTCTGAGTAGCATAATGAAGCATAATCATACTGGCTAAAAGTGTTGTGACATTGATTCCATATTGTGGCAGGTCAAACTGTGCAACTGTGACCCCTTGAACCAACAGACCCAGTGCCAAACCTATCATAGCAGGAGCTACTCCAAACACCATAAGTAGGGTTGTCCCTAGGATAAGGTGAACTTCACTCACACCTACAGGGTAGTGAGGAAAAACTTCAAAAAAGACAAATACCAAAGCTGTTGAGATAATGCTTTTAAGCAATAGTGACAATACACCATTCTCTTTTAAGTTCTCTAGTGCCAATTTAGCTGTCATTCCTATGACACCTACGCCTGTTGCGTAACTTAGTAGCATTTTGCTGCCGACTACTACTCCTGCTTCTATATGCATAATTTTTCCTTATGTATGATTTTTTATTAATTATAAATTTTAGCTAAAAGAGATTAAAAATTGATAGCGTTGTATCAGTTATCTATATTTAATAACTTGGTGTCTTTAATCTTGCTTTATATGATGTATCAAATAGTTGTTTGTAAAGTTGCAGGAGGTGAAGTTTTATACTCTTCTATTCTGAAAGCATGGTCATGGTACTGGTAATTGCTGTCAAGTCTACAGAGCTTATGCAAAGTAGAGTACATCGCTATTACAGAAAGGGAAAAGTACTGTTTGGTATGACCACGTAAATATTTTTTCATGCGGGAATTGTACCTTGTGTATCTTACTATTAAATTAAATAAAGTATAATCACTTCAATTATTTACAGGAGAATTCAATGGCAATTGAAACAATTCAATCAACAGACGCATTTAAAGCATTGGTAACAGAAGTTACTTCACAAGCAGGGTACAAAGAGCCTATGGCATTTGGTATTGCACGTGTAGACAGAGGACAAAAGAATGCAGAGAAGATACTTCAAGCTAATTTTGGACTTATTAACTGGCAAGAGAACTTTGGTTCAGCAGCAGTTTTCATTAAAGCACTCGAAGAGGCTAAATGTAACGTAGATTTTTCTGGTACTGAATTTGTAGCAACAATTAATGATAACTTTGTACAAAATGCTATGGCAGCATTTGCTCCATATTTGGCAGAGGCTACTGGAGATGCACACAAAAATGTACAAGTCATCAAAGCACTTGCAAATATAGAAGACATTGCTAAGAACTTCAGAATTGTTTTCTTGTTTGAAGATGCAAATCCTGAATCAGTAGAAGCTGTGTACTTAAAACTTTACGCACTCTCTCAAAGTAAAGCAGAACTTAGAAAAGTAAATCTTAATGGTGCATTTGGAATTCTTTCTAATGTAGCATGGGTAGGAAATACACCTTATGAACTAGACTACCTAAGAGACAACGAAATAGAGATGAAACTAAATGGAACGTACCCAACTGTAGATTCTGTAGATAAATTCCCAAGATTCTTACAACATGTAATTCCTGCGGACAATACAAGAATCCTGGAAGCATCTAAAGTAAGAATGGGTGCACAACTTGCAGCTGGTACTACAGTCATGCCAGGTGCATCATACATCAACTTTAATGCTGGAACTCTTGGTCCTGTAATGGTAGAAGGACGTATCTCCTCTTCGGCTATTGTAGGTAGTGGTTCAGATGTTGGTGGGGGAGCATCTATCTTGGGTGTACTAAGTGGTACAGATGGTAATCCTATCAGCATTGGTGAAAATACATTGCTTGGAGCGAATTCTACTTGTGGTATTCCATTGGGTGATGCATGTATTCTTGATGGAGGATTGGCAATCTTTGCAGGAACCAAGGTAAAAGTAGCGCCTGAAGAGTTGGCTAAAATTAAAGAGGCAAACCCAGATACACAACTAGATGATAAAACAACATTCCGTGCAGATGAATTCCAAGGACTCAATGGGCTTCACTTTAGACAAAACTCTACTACGGGTGAGATAGTGGTACGCAGAAGCACAAGAGAAGTAAAATTAAACGCGGATTTACATTAATAGAACGAAAGTCCATTTGCTACGTTGTCACTGTGACAACTTCAGCAGTTGGCTCATGCGACTTGTCGTATTTAAATGGAGTAAATATGAGTGAAGAAAATGTAGTAGAGCGTGTTTGTCTTTTGGCTCTTATGAAAAAAGAGCCAGATGAGACACTTAAAGATGTTCAAAAAATGTTGGTAGAAACTGGCATGTTTGATATGAAAGAGTGTAAGGCTGTTTTTAAGATGTTAAAATCTGAACAGTACATCTCTGAAGATGGTGGGCTTACTATGAAGGGTGTGATGGAAGCGAAGTTGGCTGAGGAGATGTTTAAGCAATGAGAGTTGATAAATGGCTAAGTGCTGTTAATGTGGTAAAACGCCGTACTATTGCTACTGATATGCTAAAATCAGGTGTTGTGTTGATTAACGATATGAAAGCTAAAGCATCTAAAGATGTGAAGATTGGTGATAAGATAACCATAGAGTATCTTAAAGGTGCGAAGCATTATGAGGTACTTCAAATTCCTAAGACCAAGACAATTCCAAAATCTCAAAAAGAAGAGTTCGTAAAGGAGCTTTAAAATGGATATAAAAACCCAATTTGAAAAACTGTTTAATAACGAAATGCTTGAAAACGAGGCGCGTCAATTTCTCATAGACCTTTATGAAAAAGGTGAAACAGGTGCAGATATTGCTGCTGCTGCTTCTGTAATGCGTGCACATTCCATAAAACTTAATCTTTCAGAGGAACTTCGAGAGAAAGCCATAGACATTGTGGGTACAGGTGGAGACAAAAGTGGAAGCTTTAATATCTCTACAACGGTATCACTTTTGTTGGCTTCTATGGGGCGCGTGGTTGCCAAACATGGAAACAGAAGCATTACTTCTAACTCTGGCTCTACAGATGTACTTGAAGCCTTAGGATTAAATCTGGATTTGAGTATTGAAAACAAAATTAAAATGCTTGAAGAGACAGGATTTTGTTTCTTCCCTGCAACAGACCATCATCCTGCGATGAAACACATCATGCCTATTCGTAAATCTATAGAGCATCGAACAATATTTAATCTTTTGGGTCCTCTAACCAATCCTGCAAGTGCACAGAAGTATCTATTGGGTGTTTTTGATCCAAGCTATGTCAAAGTAATGGCAGAAGCCCTTTTGGAGTTAGATACGAAAAGGGCTTATGTGGTAAGTTCTAAAGATGGTATGGATGAGATAGGTATCAGTACCAATACAGCTTTTGCTTATGTAGAGGCAGGACGTATCTCTGAGGGTGAAATAAACCCAGAAGGCTTTGGTTTTAAACTTGCACCAAAAGAAGCAATTCTTGGTGGAGATGCAGAGCATAATGCACAAATTACCAGAGATATTTATTCAGCTAAAGAGAGAGGGGCTAAAAGGGACATTGTAGTCATCAATGCTGCTTTTGCACTCTTTGTTGATGGTCATGTACGTGATATGCAAGAGGCTATAGAAATGGTGGAAGCTCAGTTAGATAGTGCCAAAGCCAGAGAACATTTGAACTTTATGGCTGATGTTTCACAAAAATTAAAAATTAAAAATTAAAAATGAAAGAAATAGAAGCATCACTGGATGAATTAGATAAAGTTGTTGAGTATCTCAATCAAACGTTACCTCAAAATGCCATTGTATTTCTCCGTGGAGATTTGGCGGCAGGAAAGACGACACTGACACAGGCTATAGCAAAAGAAAAGGGTATAGTAGGAGAAGTTACTTCTCCTACATTTTCACTGCAACAGTGTTATGAGGGTGAAGATGGAAAAAATCTTTATCATTATGATTTGTATAGATTAGAGCATGATGAGTTTATGCAGATGGGGCTTTTTGAAGAGTTTGAAAAGTCTGGTTGGCATATGGTAGAGTGGGGAAGTGATGCGCTTAAATCTTTTTTAGAAGCAGTTGGATATAATGTGATACTTATTGAAATCGAACCATATGAAAATAGAAGAATGTATAGGATATATAGTTAATGCATACACTTGAAGCCATCAACCTCGCTAAAACCATCAAAAAAACACAAATCGTTCATGACATCTCTTTGCGTGTACAGTCTAAAGAGATTGTAGGACTTTTAGGACCAAACGGTGCAGGGAAAACAACCTCTTTTTATATGGTATGTGGATTAACTGATGCAACAGAAGGTCAAGTTTTTTTAGATGGTGAAGATATTACAAAACTTTCTTTAAGTGCAAGAGCAAAAATGGGAATAGGATATTTACCACAGGAATCAAGTATCTTTAAAGATTTGAGTGTAGAAGAGAATCTTCTCATTGCCGCAGAAGCAATAAGCCTACCTGAAAAACGTATGAAATCACGTATTGAAAAACTTCTTGAGATTTTTAATATTGAACCTATCCGTTCACGTTTGGGTATTCGCCTGAGTGGTGGAGAGAGAAGACGGGTAGAGATTGCACGTGCTTTGGTTGGTGAACCTAAATTTTTGCTTCTTGATGAACCTTTTGCTGGAGTCGATCCTATAGCTGTGATCGATATCCAGAATATTATCAGACAATTGGTAGATTTGGATATGGGTATTCTTATTACCGACCATAATGTACGTGAAACACTGGGTATCTGTGACAGAGCTTATGTAATGAGAAGTGGAGAGATGTTGGCAACAGGTACATCAGAAGAGATAATCAATAATGAGAGTGTACGTAAATACTATTTAGGTGAACATTTTAGTTTTTAGAAAAAGTAAAAATTATAGTTTTATGTATAAAAAATTGAATGAAAGATGATTTTGCACTCTAGTTAGACTGATAAGATGAGAAATTACAGTAAATTCTAAGTACTAAAAAGCTATAATCGCCACAATATTTTAATATAAGAGGATGTTTTATGGAAGGTGTATTTACTTACCTTGGCGGTATTTTTGGAGAGCATAACCATTCAGTGGTTTTGGTTGCGCACTTAATTTTGGTTGCTGCAATTGTGTTGCTTATTGCAAAAATGGCTACAAAAAGATTTAGAGCTGTACCGATAGGTGCTCAAAATGTTATGGAAGCATATCTTGGTGGTGTTATTGCTATGGGTAAAGATGTAATTGGTGAAGAACTTGCACGTAAGTATTTACCACTTGTTGCTGCTGTTGGTATGTTTATTTTTGTATCTAATGTTATTGGTATTATCCCAGGGTTTGAGTCTCCAACTTCAAACATCAACGTGACTTTACCACTTGCTCTTTTAGTATTCTTTTACTACAACTACGAGGGTATTAAAGAAAATGGTGTAGTAAAATACTTTGCACACTTTGCTGGTCCTGTAAAAATACTTGCTCCACTTATGTTCCCAATCGAAATTGTTTCTCATATTTCAAGAATTATTTCACTCTCTTTCCGTTTGTTTGGTAACATTAAAGGGGATGACTTGTTCCTATGGGTACTTCTTATGCTTGTACCGTTTATCGCACCACTTCCTGCATACTTGTTACTTTCATTCTCTGCATTGCTTCAGACGTTTGTATTTATGATCCTTATCTATGTGTATCTTGCAGGTGCCGTAGCTATGGATGAAGATCACTAATAATACGTGATTGTCAATTGACTATGAGACTAGAAGGATATGCATTAAGTTTTGTAGTCAATTTTCTTTTGGGTGTAGCTTGGGCTGCATCTTTTATAGGTGCAGTAAGCGCCTTTCTCTCAGTCTATTCAGAATCTTTACTTTTTGCTATGGTTTCAGCTTCTATTGCTGCACTTCCCGGTATGATAGGGGTATTGTTAATAGAATACTTTATTACTTTTAAAGAGAAACATTTAGAGCTTCAAAAACAGACAAAACTTTTAGAAAAAATGGTTGAAAAAATAGAGTATAACCTACCTTAAATAACCAAAAGGCTATAATACTTTCAATTATTTAACAAGGAAATACCTTATGTTTGAAACTGTTATCGGTCTTGAAGTACACGTTCAACTTAACACTAAAACAAAACTTTTTTGTTCTTGCCCTACCTCTTTTGCAGAACACCAAAATCAAAATACCTGTCCCACCTGTTTAGCCCTTCCTGGTGCGTTGCCTGTGGTCAATAAAGAGGCAGCAATCAAAGCCATGAGATTTGGTTATGCCATTAATGCAAATGTAAATCACAGCTCTAATTTTGATAGAAAGTCATACTTTTACCCAGATAGCCCTTCCGCATATCAAATTACACAACTTACCAAGGCTATTGTACAAAAGGGTGAGTTGTTTATAGACCTTGCTGATGGGACAACCAAGCGTATTGGGATGACACAAGCTCATTTGGAAGCAGATGCAGGTAAAAATATGCATGAGGGTAATCATTCAAAAGTGGACTTAAACCGTGCAGGTACACCACTGCTTGAGATAGTTTCCGAACCCGATATGAGAAGTTCTGAAGAGGCTGTAGCATTTTTGAAAAAGCTTCACTCTACCGTACGCTACCTTGATATTTCAGATGCAAATATGCAAGAGGGGTCATTTAGATGTGATGTGAATGTCTCTATTCGCCCTAAAGGTCAAGAGACATTTGGTACTAGGGTGGAGATTAAAAATATTAACTCCTTTAAATTTGTAGCTGCTGCTATTGCTTATGAAGTGCAACGTCAAACAGAAGCGTATGAAGATGGTGTTTATGATGAGGAAGTATATCAGGAGACACGACTTTGGGATGTAGAAGCAGGTGAGACACGTTCCATGAGGGGTAAAGAGGAAGCAGCAGATTATCGTTACTTTCCAGACCCGGATTTACGTCCACTGGTTGTCACTCAAGAGATGATAGAAGAGGCAAAGACGATGCCTGAACTTCCAGATGCAAAAGTAAAGCGTTATACCCAAGATCTTGGTCTTAAGATGTATGATGCGCTTGTCATTACTGCAGATAAAGAGATGGCATATTATTTTGAGGCAATGTTAGAGCAGGGTGCAGAGGCAAAGATGGCAGTCACATGGCTGACTTCAGAGTTGCTTGGACGTTTGAACAAGGCAGGATTTACGATAGAAAATTCACCTATTGATGCCAAAACACTGGGTACTTTGGTAGCCAAAATTTCTGATGATACCATCTCGGGTAAAGGTGCCAAAGAGATACTTGATTATATGATGGAAAATGAGAGCCGTGATGTAGATGCGCTGATTGACAAGCTTGGGCTTGCACAAGTAAGTGATGATGGTGCTATTTTGGCTATCATTGATGAAATACTTGCTGCTAATCAAGATAAAGTTGAGCAGTATAAGTCTGGTAAAGATAAACTCTTTGGGTTCTTTGTGGGGCAGACTATGAAAGCATCGAAAGGAACTGCAAATCCTGCGAAAGTGAATGCGTTGTTAAAGCAGAGACTTTCATAATCCAATGAGGAACGTAGAGATGAAAGAGTTATTATTATCATTTGCACTTTTTTTTCATCGTTCCCATAAATACAAAGCTATCAAAGCCTTTGCCAAATCACTTCTGTATGATGCAAATAATCCATACAAACGCTATTTTGATATTACTATTGTCTTTTTGGTTATCTCTTCTGTCATTATTCTTATTTATGAAGTCAAAAATCCTGTACCTCTATGGTTGGATAATTATGATATTTATGTAGTCTCTTTAATTTTTGCTGTTGAGTATTTTTTACGTTTATGGGTACATAATGATATCTCTGAGATGATTATTAAAGAGTACAATGATGCAAAATTTTTAGGAAGTGAGTTTAGTTTTTATGCAGTACTGAGAAAAGGAGTGGTTGAAAAACTAAGGTATATGATTACCCCTTCAGCTATTGTTGATTTACTGGCTATTTTACCTGCATACAGACCTTTGAGAATATTGCGTGTATTTATACTCTTTAGAGTGTTTAAACTATTGCGCTATACAAAGAGTATAAATCAATTTGTAGATGTTCTTGTCAATAAAAAATTTGAACTCCTTACGCTTCTTTTTTTACTCTTGTTTATAGTCTTTACTTCAGGGATTGCTATGTACATCCTTGAGGCAGAGAAGAATCAAAGCATCAATACGCTCTTTGATGGTATCTACTGGGCAATAGTAACTATCTCTACGGTGGGTTATGGGGATATTTCACCTGTAACAGATGTAGGTAGGGCTATCTCTATTCTCATTATTGTCAGTGGTATCGCAATGATTTCATTTGTAACTTCTGTGATTGTCTCTGCCTTTTCCGAAAGACTCAATGAGTTGAAAGAGGATCGTATTGTCGAGCAGATGAATAAGAGTAAATCTTTTATGATAATCTGTGGTTATGGGCAGATGACAAAAATGTTTTTTCGTCAAAAAAGAAAAAATATTGAGCATTATGTCATTATGGATACAGATATAGCACGTGTAGAAGCTGCTAAAAAAGATGGTTACATTGCCATACATGAAGATGCAAGTAGCTACAAAACACTTAGTAGATTTGATGCAAAATATTGTGATATTACGGTCTTGTGTCTTACTTCAAGTGATGTAGAAAATATCTATATTACGCTTAATGCAAAGAGTATTTCCCATCATATCAAAGTAATCTCAAGGGTCAATGACCCTGAAACCGTAGATAAATTCAGATATGCTGGCGCAGATGAGTTGCTTTTGCCAAATTTGGTTGCCAATACAATGATTTATACCGCAATAACACAACCAACCATGTATAAAGCCATTCATGCCATTTTAACAGGAAAAAGTATTGCCAACATAGATGAAATACATGTCCATGATTCACATACAATAATGGGAAAAAAGATTGAAGATTTAGATTTTAGCAAGCATAAACTACTCTTCATTGGAATTGTAAGAAAAGATAAATTTATTTTTAATCCTTCTAAAGATATGAATATAGAGGCATATGATATACTTTTGGTAATGGGTAGAAAGATAAGCTTGGAGTATTTTAAAAAACAGCATGAAGGAGCTATTCATGTTAAAAAATAAGATAGCAATTTTTGGTTATGGTAACCATGGAAAATTTATTGCCAAAGGGCTTTTGGAAGATGGATTTGATGTCACTGTTATAGAGTCAGAGAAGCATTTTTTTAAAGATGCCAAAAGTGATAATTTTAAACAAGTCTTTTTTGCAGATGTCACCAAAGACAGTGAATTAAAAAAGTTGGAACTTGAATCTTTTTCTCAATTGGTTTGTGTAATGGATGATGAACATCTTAATGTTTTTTTAACACTCTCCTTACGCTCCCTCTTTAAAGATTCCTATATTCTGTCAATCTCAGACTCCTTGAATGTAACCAAAAAACTTCAAATGGCAGGAGCCAATAAGGTCATTGACCTCTATGAAGTCAGTGCCAATAAAATTTACAATATTTTAGAAAAACCTATTGCTACAAAGGTGTTAGAAGATTTTGTAAATAATAAAAGTGGTATTACTTTTAGAGAGATGCTTATTCCTCCTAACTCTTTTTTGGATGGTATGATGGTAGAAGATGTGAATTTCTCATCTTATGGAGTGTTGCTTGTAGGCTTGATAGATGAAGAGCTTAGTCACTCTTTTGTCTTTGTAACAGCAGGTATTGCACATAAACTTGATAGTGGTGATACCATTGTATGCTTAGGTGAAAAAAAAGAGTTGGAAGTATTTGAAGCATTGATAAAAAAGAAGGAACGGTAGATGAAGATAGCTATTATTGGGGCTGGTAAATGGGGGCAGGCACTTTATCATGCCTATGCTCAAAATAATGATGTAGTTATCTCTTCACGAAATAGCAAGGATATTGAAAATTTTGTGACCATGGAAGAGGCTTTACAGTATAAGTATCTGGTTATGGCAATACCTGCACAGTTTGTACGTAGGTGGATGGAAGAGAATTTTGTTGATAATGGACAAAATATACTGGTTGCCGCAAAAGGGATAGAAACAAGTACAGGAGCCTTTCTTAACGAGGTATATGGAGAGTATGTAAGTGCCAAGAGACTAGCATATATCTCGGGTCCATCATTTGCAGCAGAGGTGCAAAAATCTCTTCCTACTGCATTAAAAATATCTTCTACCAATGAAGCTTTGGCACAAACCTATGCCGATGCACTGCCAAGTTTTATCAAAGGGTATGTGAGTGATGATGTTGTTGGTGCTGAAGTATCGGGTGCGTACAAAAATGTGATAGCTATTGCTGGTGGTGTATGTGATGGCTTGGGTCTTGGAAATAATGCCAGAGCAGCACTTATTTCACGAGGACTTGTAGAGATGACACGTTTTGGAGAAGCATTTGGTGCAAAAACAGAAACATTTTTATCACTAGGTGGTGCAGGTGATCTGTTTTTAACAGCTTCTTCTACCCTTTCACGTAATTATAGAGTAGGTCTTGGTCTTGCAAAAGGAAAAAGTATGGATAAAATACTTGAAGAGTTAGGTGAAGTAGCAGAGGGTGTTCCCACTGCAAAAGCATTACATAAAATAGCTATAGAAAAAGAGATTTATCTGCCGATTGCTTTGGAAGTCTATGCTATGATTGAAGAGGGAAAAGATCCACTTCAAAGTGTTCAAGACCTACTACACTAAGATATGGGAAATAATTTTATGTATATCATCTATAGATATTTTCTTTTTTTTCTTTGTTTTATCTCTCTTCATGCAGCAGAAGTAACATTACCTACACATTCCATATATTTTACAGGGCAAAAATATTTTGACAGGGCAACACTTGAAGATGCTTTGGGGGTAGAGAATAAAAGTTTTTTTGCGTTTTGGAAGAGTGACAATCCTCGTATTAAAAATAATCTACTTGCTACCCTGGATGAGTCTATAAAAAGTTTTTATAAATCAGAAGGTTTTTATGATATAGAGGATGATATAAAAGAGACCAATACAACGGTACAGGTAACAATTACCGAAAATGAACCTGTACGTGTAAAATCTATTGAAATTCAGAGTGATTATAATATCTCTTCTTTTATTCAAATGAAAAAAAATGATATTTTTCGTGCCAAAATATTTATCTCAAGTAAAAATAAAATTATAGATGCTCTTTTAAGACAAGGATATTGCTCTTATGACTTGAATACCAAGGCCTATGTAGATTTGGATAAACATCAGGTTGATTTGAGATATATACTGAAAAAAGGAGATATCTGTACGTTTGGAAAGCTTTCTGTTACAGGACTTAAAACGATTGATAATAATGTGATTGTTTCTCGTCTAAGAGCTGTTGAGGGAGAAAAATTCAATATAGAAAAAGTACAGGAGACATCAAATAACCTTTATAAACTGGGTTCTTTTGATAGTGTTATGATTGATGTTAATAGAAAATTTTATAATGTTATTCCTGTAGATATAGAGTTTAAGGAGATAGAAAAACCTTATCATATGGAAGTAGGGGTAGGGTATGATACTTATGTTGGGCCAAGAGTGCATGGAGAGATAACCAAATACAACTTTTTGGGCAATGCACAAAAGTTGAATTTTAAAGCTTCATGGTCAAAGCTTGAACAGTTGGCTGTTTTAAGCTATTATAAACCAGCATTTCTGAATCTGTTTGGATATAATCTTGATTTTGGCTCACGTATAGGATATTCCAATTTGGAGTTTGACGGATTTAAGGAAGAAAAATCTTTTTCAGGAGCCTATTTTATACATGAAAATGGAAGATTGAGTCTGAAAATAGGTATGACACTCGAATCCATTAATATTAAAGCATTGGATAATTTGCTAAAGGGGCAGGAGTTAAAGCAGGCTGTAAATGAGGGAAACTTTATTTTGTCATACCCTTATATTGATTTTGTCTATGATGCAAGAGATTCCAAACTCAATCCAAAAAACGGCTACTATCTTGCAGCACACAGTGAATTGGGACTTTCCTATGATGAATCAGCTTCACTTTACTATAAAACACAAATAGAAGCTAGAGTCATCCATACTTTTTCTGATTTGACATTGGCTATGGTAGTCAAAGCAGGTGTTCTTGAGTGTGAATCAAAAAAAGGACTTCCTGAATCTAAATATCTCTTTTTGGGAGGTGCCTATACAAACCGTGCCTATGGTTTTAGAGAAATAGGAATAATCAGTTCTCCTACAAAAGATTCAATTTACGGGGCATCTTCTATGGCAAACCTCTCTTTGGAAGCAGACTATCCTTTATGGGGGAAATTATATGGGGCGCTATTTAATGATAATACAATGCTTACAGATACAGCATATAATTTCAAGGGAGAAATTATCTCTTCAGCAGGGGTAGGTGTACGCTATATGACACCTATTGGACCATTTAAGTTAGATGTTGGATTTAATATTCACAATCCTTCTATTTATGGAATTTCATTTCAAATAGGACAATCCTTTTAATGTATTTAAAAAAAATATCAATACTCTCAGTAGTACTTCGGTTACGAAAAGTTGTTCTTTTTCTTTTAGGTGTGGTGATGATTGCTTCACTTTTAATCTATTGGATAGCAAACTCACCTTTGATACTTAAAAAGGTAGCAGATACCTTTGCTTCAGATTACAATATTACCTATCATCGTATTTATGGAAATATATTTACTGGTATTGAAATCGAAGATTTGGCATACCATAGAGAACCTTTGGTTAAACATATACGTTTAAAGTGGAACCCCAATGCTTTGCTTAAAAAGGAGATTAAGATAAATCATCTGGTTTTGGATAAAGTGAATGTGGATACACTTAAAAAGCTGACTAATGCTTTTTCAGGGAATGATAATAGCGATAGCAGTGAACCTTTTGCCTTTTCGGTAAAGGTGGTAAAATCAGATATTTCTATAGATCCTTTTGTGGAAGAGAATATTATGGTGAGAAATATAATGCTTCATACAAAAAATATTTTTTATGACAGCCAGAGTATTACTCTAGAAAGTTTGGGGCTTAGTATAGATAGTAATCTTACCAAAGTTAGGCTCAATGCCAGTCTTGAGAAAGGTTCTGTAACTATTAAAAAGATGGATATAGATTCTCTTGATACCCTTGCTATAGAAAAGATACTTCACTCAGTTCATGCAGATACAGCACCAGTAAAACAGGAGCATTCAGTAAAGAGTATATCTCATCCATTAATACCTAAATATCTTTACATAGAAGCTTTGAATGCAGATATCTTGCCAAGAGTTATTCATCCTTTGAAGATAGATGTCTTATCTTTGGGGATCACTGATGTGCGTATCAATCTATTCTCACAGATAGTTGAAAAAGCACAGCTTTCTCTTTTGGGAAAAACCAATTTTGCCATGATAGAACACAGCGGTAAGATTAAAGAGAATCATTTTATAGGTAAAATAAAATTAGAACCTAAAAAACCTCTTTTTACACACTATAAATTACCTGTTAGAATGGAGCCATTCAAGAAGATAGAGATGGGGGTAGATGCGACAAAAGCACGTATTGTTGTAACGCTGGATACAAAGATGAAGCACATACTCAAAGCAAAGAAAAATGATTTCAATCTTGATATAGATGTTTTAAAATCTATGATTACCTATAGCTTGGATGATGCTCAACTTAAAGCAAAGAGCAATGCTGTTATCTCAACTCCTTATGCCAAGGGGATAAAAGTTTCAAATCAATTTTTTATGGATAAAAATATTTCATACAGAGGAGATATTTTTGTAAAGCAACTTGAAGGGGTTGAGCCTAAATGGGTACAGCCTTTCAATAACCTTAGTATTACATATCAGGGGGATGAAAAAAATATTGATACAAAAATTGTTTCTGACAGATTACAAGGTACATTGATTTCCAAAGATTTAAAACATGTAAATTTGCATATAAAGAGTAAAAATGCCATCTTTTTACGTGATTATATGACTCTTCCTCTTGAACTTAATGCCAGTAAGGCAACAGTAGTAATAGATGCGCCATTGAATTTGGATAGAGGGGCATCCTCACTTCTACATATGAAAGTAGCTTCAAATATTGCAAATATAGATACAAAGATAACGTATCAGAAGAGACTGGAGGTCAATACCTTGATAGATGTTCCCCAAAAATCTCTTTTAAGAACTTATCATAAAGCTTTAAAGTGGGATAGACTTTTTCCGTTAAAAGCCAAAACAACACTCTATAATACAGAAGTAAAGGCAAGTGCAGATGCAGGAGTATTGCATCTTAATGCTGTATATGATTTGAATAGTACTCATATTGATGGGAAGATGCAACTTGGAGGATTTAAAGCAAATATTTTGGGTATTGCACAAAAAAATTTAATGATGCACTCAACCATTTCAAGTATTCCTTCCTTTTTACAAACTCTCTCAGAAGTCTATACTTTGGAGCCATTACCCAAAGTTGAAGGTCATGCAAATCTTGATGTCAAGATAGAAGCACTTAAAAAAGCAGATATCTCTTTGACTTCACCTCTTATCCGATACCATGCCGATCATCAGCATACTACAGATATACGAAACATGGATATAGGTTTAGGGTATAAAGAGGGAAATATAACCTTGGAACACTATGCTCTTGTTTATGCCAAAGAGAAAATATTTTCAACCAAAGTCTCACATATCTCTTTGCTCAAAGATACAGTTGTTATTTCACCTTTATGGGTAAATAATCAGTTAAAGGTTGAAGGGAGCTATAATTTAAAAACAAAAAAAGGAAAGATTGTTACCTCTGCAAAAAAAATGCATCTAGATCATGAAATTATAAAATTAAATAGCAGTATGGATGTTACTACTGTTTTAGAGGGGAATAAAACAAATATAGAGGGAAAAATAGTTATTTTGGATGGTCATATTCTTTATGATATGAGTCAAAAAAGTTTTGCATCTGACAGTGATATTGTTGTTGTACAAGATATGAAAAAAAAGGAAAAGAGTGCCTTTATGGATAATCTGAGTATGGAACTTCAGGTAAAAACCAAAAAACCATTACTTTACAACAAAAATGCTGTTCATATAAAATCCAATGTTGATTTGGGTATTCATAAAGCACAAAATTCTGAATTGCTTGTATTGGGAGAGATTGAACTCCTCAAGGGGGGAACCTATAATTTTCAAGGTAAAAAGTTTGTGTTGCAACAGAGCAAGGTCTATTTTACCGGTAATCCAAACAAACCACTTTTAGATATTAAGGTAAATTACAAATCATTGAAATATTTGGTTACTATTGCTATAACGGGTTCTGCTGATTTGCCAAATATTACATTTTCATCTAAGCCAAGTTTGACTAAAGAACAGATACTTTCACTAATTTTATTTGATACAGAAGGAGGAGCAGGTACAAACTCAGGAGATGATATGATGAAGATGATGGGTGGTGCCATGGCAAAATCTGCATTGAATGATTTAGGTGTAAAGCTTGATCACCTTGTTTTAGGAGAAGGAAACAGTGTTGAAGTTGGTAAAAAACTTACCAATAAAATAACCATTATTTATGTGAATGGTATCGTATCAAAAGTAAAGCTTAAATATGAACATAGCCCACGAACAGAGAGTGTAATAGGTGTGAGTGAAGAGTCTCAGTCTTATGATATTATTTATAAGAGAGATTTTTAAAAACAGATTTATGAAAGTCTATTTTTAAAATCTTCATATCTAAATTCACGGAGTATTTCAACTGTGCCATCGGTTTTTTCTATAGCGATACTAGGAAGTTTTATTCCATTAAAGGTAGTAGCTTTTACCATAGTGTAATGCATCTGGTCTTCAAAAATAACTTTATCCCCTATCTGCAAGGGTGTATCAAAACTATAGTCTCCCATAATATCACCAGCCAAACAAGTATTACCTGCTAAACGGTAGGTATGTGCTTTTTTATGGGCTTCACTCGCACCCCTTACTTCTGCTCTATAGGGCATGATAATAGTATCTGGCATATGTGCCTCTGCAGAGCTGTCCAAAATAGCAATATCTATACCGTTGTGTACTATGTCAAGGACTGTAGTAACAAGTGAGCCTGTCTCCCAACCTATAGCCTCTCCTGGCTCAAGATATACCTCTACATTGTATTTGTTTTTAAAGTTTTTAATAAGATATATAAGTTTTTCAATATCATATCCTTTGCGTGTAATATGATGTCCTCCCCCAAAATTAATCCATTTCATTTGCGGGATATATTTTCCAAACTTTTCTTCAACATGTTGAAGTACATTTTCCAGAGCATCAGCACTCTGTTCACAAAGTGCATGAAAATGCAGTCCTTCACATTCTTGAAGTATGGATTTATCTATATTTCTCAGTGTTGTACCAAGTCTAGAATAGAGTCCGCAAGGATTATATATCTCTTTTGGGGATTGGGAGTATTCAGGGTTGATACGTAATCCTAAAGAGAGGTGAGGATTTATATTTTTAGCTTTTTTTGCATAATTTCTAAATTGCATAGGAGAGTTAAAGACCAAATGATGGGAAATCATTGCTATTTTGGCTATTTCTTCTTCTTTAAAAGCAGGGGAGTAAGTATGTACTTCTTGTCCAAAAGTTTCATAAGCAAGTTGCGCCTCATGTAGTCCAGATGCACAGCATCCGTTAAGGTAAGGCTGCAAGAGAGGAAAGCTTTTCCATAGGGCATATCCTTTTAGTGCAAGTAGAATTTTAGCACCAGATTCTTTTCTGATGGTATCAATAATTCCTAGATTGTTTTTCAGTTTTTTTTCATTAAGTAACCAACATGGAGAAGGTAAGTCTTTGGAATATAGCATTTTCATATAAAATTATAGCAATGATAGTTAAAAATCTGATATAATTAAGAGTAAAGTGTCAGATAATCTTTTTAGAAAGGATAAAAAATGTGTACACGAGAAAATGAAACACGCAAACAGAGTTTTAGGTTTAAATCTGAGGAAATCATCTTGGCAGTAAAGATGATAGAAAAATTGGAAAAGACAATAGAAGTTGTCTATTATCTTATGAATCATGAAGAGGAAGAGTCTTTTGTACTTCTTTTGATGAAGGCAGATAATGTAAATCTGAAGAAAATAGTTGAAGATGAAAAACGAGATACTGATATATTTTTTGAAATAGACAAAGATAAATCTCTTTATGCAGTTCTTTGTCAGGATACAAAAGTCGATGGTGGCTATCATTTTGCTCAAAGGATTATGGAACAGGGAATTTCTCAAAATAGTACAACTTTTTATTGTGCAGAAATTGAAGTACGTTCTACGCATTATTCAATCAAAAAAGTTATTTTCAAATTGATAGAAACTTTTATAAAAGCACAAATAGAGAATAAAACCAATGAAATTGTTTATAAAAGTCTCAATTAATTAGTATGATTTAAGGGGTGTTAGGGTAGAATTTCATCCAAATATACCTACAGTTAGCAGGTAAAAATTTATTAAGGATGATTCGGAATGAAAAGAACATACCAACCACATAGTACACCAAGAAAAAGAACACACGGATTTAGAACAAGAATGAAAACTAAAAATGGTAGAAAAGTAATTTCTGCTAGACGTGCAAAAGGTAGAAAAAGACTCGCTGTATAGGTCTTTTATCAATAAGAGTTGGGGTTAAGATTATTAGCAAAATAAAACATTTTACTAGAATTCAAACCACGAAAGAGTTTAATAGAATTTATAAAAATTCTACAAAAACCTGGCATACACCTTGTTTTGTACTCTTCTTTAAAAAGAGTTTTGAGTGCAAAGTAGGTTTTGTTGCCTCAAAGAAAATTGGAAATGCAGTTCATCGTAATAGAGCAAAGCGTTTAATGAGGGCACATTTCATTGAAAACATTGACCTTCTTTCGCAGGGGTCTTATGTTTTGGTTGCAAAACCAGACCTTTTAAGCAAAAGCTTTTTAGAGACAAAAAAAACTTATCTACATGCACTAAAAAAGTGCTCTGCATTAACATAAAATAGACTATACTATACATCATGTAATAATTAAAGGTATATTTTGGAACAACAAGATTTAAACAAACGGCTTATTCTCGCACTCGTACTCTCATTTTTTGTATTTGTAGGGTATGGTTATCTTTTCCCTACTTCTACGACAGTTAAAAGTACAGAACAAACATCACTCTCTCATCAAACACCAATAACCGCAGCAACAACTGTTAGCTCGGTAGCTGAAAATAATGCATCTGTAGTATCTACCTCTAATACTGCTATATTGGCAACAATCACATCCAATACTTTCAAAATGAGTATTGATGAATTTGGACGTATTTCCCAATATGAACTTTTAGAAGAGAAATATAAAGATGATGAAGGAAAAAATCTCCAAATTTTAGGTAACCAAGAAGTTAAACCTTTAGAAGTAAGATTTTCCGATGTCAAGTTAAATGAAGAAGCATTTAAAACACCTTATACAAATAGTGCAGAATCAACAGTGGATGTAACAACTACTGCTAAAACGATTACATTAACACAGAAACTCTCTACACTGACAGTTACTAAAAAAATCACAATACATCCAAATGGTGCTTATGAGATTGATATTGCTACTTCTGCTCCTGCTTCATATTTTATTACACCAGGGCATAGACCAATGGCAGATACATCTAGGTATATGTTGGTGCGTGGTGCTTTGGTAAAAGGTGTTGACAATATTATTCTAACAGTAGAAGATGGTGATGCAAAAGGGAATGAAAAAGTAAAGAATGCAAAAATAGCTTCAGCATTTGACAGATATGTTGCATCTATTTTTTATAACTTTGATAAAGGTATGAATGTATCTATTTTAAAGGAAAGCCATGACAATCCTCTTATTTTTATTGAAGGAAATGGAAACTTGCATTTAGGGGGTTATATTGGACCCAAAGAGTATGAAATTCTTAAAAATATTAACCCTGAGTTAACAGATGCAATAGAATTTGGATGGTTTACTTTCCTCTCTAAACCTTTCTTTAAAGTACTCCTGTGGATTAACGATATAGTAGGTAATTGGGGATGGGCTATTATTCTCTTTACTCTACTGGTTAAATTAACTCTTTTCCCACTTTCATATAAGGGAATGATGTCTATGCAAAAACTTAAAGATCTTGCACCTAAAATGAAAGAGCTTAAAGAGAAATATAAAGGTGATCCTGCAAAAATGAATGCACAGATGATGGAGATGTATAAAAAGCATGGTGCCAATCCAATGGGTGGTTGTTTACCAATGCTTTTACAAATTCCTGTTTTCTTTGCACTCTATAGAGTACTTCTTAATGCTGATGAGCTTCAAGGGGCAGTTTGGATAAATGGATGGATAGAAAACTTGGCTGCAGCTGATCCATACTATATCTTACCAGTATTGATGGGCGCTTCTATGTGGTTCCAGCAAAAGATTACACCAAATAACTTTACTGATCCACTACAGGAAAAAATCTTTCAATTCTTCCCTCTAATAATGGCAGGTATGTTTATTATTATGCCTTTCCCTTCAGGACTTGTACTCTACTGGGTAGTCAATAATATCTTTACTATCGGGCAACAGTATGTTATTAATAATGCCTATGCAAAACAAAAAGCAGCAGCTGTTGCAGCACACAATAAAGGAAAGGAAAGCTAATGAAAAAGGTTGAGGCACCAACATTGGAGGAGGCATATCAAAAAGCTTCTCGTATGCTCGAATGTTCTATTTCAGAACTTCAATGTGAAGTTGTGCAGCACCCAACAAAAGGTATTTTGGGATTTTTGAAAAAAAATGCCATTATTGTAGCTATGTGTAAAGAGAAGAAGCAATCTTCTACTCCCTCTTCTCTCAATAAAGAAGTAAAAAAAGAGACTCTATCAGATTTACCAACTGAAGAAGATATAGCATCAGAGATTATAAATGTTGTAAAAGAAGAGATAGAAGAAAAAGATAATGTTTTAGATAACTTTTTTGAGCCTCAAAAAGAGGAAGATGTGTATGAAGAGGAACAGGTTGTTTATGATGAACTGGCTCAACTGATAGAAAGTCAGCTTAAAGATTTACTTGAAAAATCATGTTTTGATATTGATGTTGTAGAGGTAGATGTAGTAGATAATACAGCGCTTATTTTTATTGATGGAGAGGATGCAGCACTTTTGATTGGAAAAGAGGGGTATCGTTATAATGCGTTGTCTTACATGATATTTAATTGGCTACATTCCAAGTATGAACTCTTTATTAAGCTTGAAATAGCAGAATTTTTAACGACACAGCAAGAGATGATCCGAAACTATATTCAACCAGTTATTGAAAATGTAGAAAAACAGGGTAAGGGTAAAACACGTTTTCTTGATGGTATTTTGGTTCAAATTGCATTAGAACAGTTAAGAGAACATTTCCCTGATAAATATGTAGCTGTAAAAACAGGGCGTGAAGGTAAGAAGTTTATTGTTATTAATGCATTTAACAACCCTTTAAAAAATAACAACTGATATTATGCATAACTCTATTGCAGCTATTGCTACGGCACATGGTGTCTCTTCAATTTCTATTATTCGAGTAAGCGGAGATGCCGCTTTATCGATTGCCTATCAAATTTCAAAGCTTCACAGTATTACTCCTCGTTATGCGCATTTGACATCACTTTATAATGCCAATAATGATCTTATTGACCGTGCTATTATGATATATTTTGCAGCACCAAACTCTTTTACAGGGGAAGAGATTGTAGAGTTTCAGTGTCATGGTGGGATGATAGTAGCTCAAGAGATATTGGATACCATACTCTCTTATGGTGTGAGACTTGCTCAACCAGGTGAGTTCTCAAAGCGTGCTTTTTTGAATGGAAAGATAGACCTTACTGAAGCGGAAGCTATCTCTAAACTTATAGAAGCCAAGTCTGTAGATGCAGCAAAAATTCTTGCCAAACAGATGAAAGGTGAATTGAAAATATTTGTAGATGAAAGCAGAGAATCACTCTTGCGTGCTTTGGCATATTCTGAGGTTATGATAGATTATGCCGAAGAGGATATTCCTGATGATATTATGCAAAGTATTGTATCTCAACTTGATACTCTTACTCAGAAAATAGAAGAGATTGTTGATGCCAGCTATAGACGAAGAGGGCTGATAGAGGGATTTAAAGTAGCTATTATTGGTAAGCCAAATGTAGGAAAGAGTTCATTACTTAATGCATTGCTCTCTTATGACAGAGCTATTGTCTCAGATATTGCAGGAACAACAAGAGATACTATAGAAGAACAGGTTCGTATCGGATCACATATTATTAGATTGGTAGATACGGCAGGTATACGTGAATCTCAGGATACTATAGAGAAAATAGGGATAGAACGTTCTATCTCTTCTATTGAAAATGCAGATATTATCATTGCACTTTTTGATTATTCTCGTCCTTTTGATGAAGAAGATGAGAAAATATTTTCTCTATTGGATACCTTGGAAGAGAAACATATTATTGTAGCTTTGAATAAATCAGATTTGGAACATAAGTTGGAAATTAAGAGATCTCATTGTTTTGATACCATAGAAGTAAGTGCTAAAAAAGCATTTGTTAAATTAACGGAAAAATTGGAAAAGATTTTTGATGAAATTGGTGAGGGGGAAGAACTAATGCTTATTTCTACGAGACAGATAGAAGCTGTTACGTATGCAAAGCAGGCTATTTTGGATGCAAAACGACCTTTATTAGAGGGTGAACTGGAGTTTTTTTCCTATTATCTGCAAGAGGCAGTCAAAAGTATGGCTTCTATTTCAAAGCCTTATGACAGTGAAGAGATTCTTGATAGAATGTTTGGTGAGTTTTGTTTAGGGAAATAGTATGCAAATTAAAGATATTATAGAAAATCAAGAATATGTTGAATTGTATGTAATCCTTTTTTTAATATTTTTTATTCCATGGTTTATCTCTCATACTGTAAAGTATTATAGGGCTGAAAGACGTAAAGTAAGGCATTTACATCGTTTTGCAAGAGAGGGTGAATCACTTTCTCAGTACGAATTGGCAAAGCGTTATGCAAAAGGTCAGGCTGTACGAAAGAGTTGTCAAAATGCAGCGTTCTTATCACAAAAAGCAGCATTTTCAGGAGATGACAGGGCACAGGAATTACTTGAAAAAATACTTAAAAAAAGAAAATGTTAATTTAATTGAGTATAATACGAAATTAAAATTTTGGGGAATATAATGTTTAAAATTTTTTATCAAACAGGGCTGTTTTTAGTACTTGCTTTTTTATTGACCGCGTGTGTACCAAGAGATATACCTATTGACAATTTTGGAAGCTCAAATCATTCATGGGGAGAGATGACTGATATCAATGATGTAAATATGTCTGATTTTGATGAAAACCTGACAGAGTCTGAAACCATGATAACAGAAGAGGGAGAAGAGAATAAACTAGAGCGTATTCCTTTTCCTGTTTCAGAATATTATAGATTGCCACGTTTGGGCAAAGGAACTATTAAAGGTAAAATTTATATTCTTGACAGTTATGGTAACAAAGTAGTTGGTGCAAATACACGTTTATATCTTAATCCTCTTACAAGTTATTCAAAACAGTGGTATGAAGAGAGTTATCTAGGTGGATACCGTATGCAAAAAGCAGATAGCAGACTTTTTAATTATTTGAAGTTTACTGCATCAGATGTTAATGGTAATTTCTCTTTCTATGGTGTTCCAAGCGGACGTTATTATCTTATTGGTACTGTAACCTGTGGAGAATCTTGCGGATATGCTGAAGAAAAAAGTATTCGTATTGCAACGGTTGTAACGGTTTCAGGCAATCAAATTGTAAAAAAAGATTTGACAAGAGAACGTGAGTAAGCAATAGAAAATTTTGTAATGTCCAGGCGATGCTATTGTAAATCAGGAAAACCCTTTTCTCAATGCTGTGAGTCTCTCTTAAACGCATTAGATACTGCATCTAATGCAGAAGCTTTAATGCGATCACGCTATAGTGCCTATGTTTTAGGTGATATTAATTATTTGCAAAAGACTACATATAGTGATTCATGGACAGATGAAATGTTACACTCTATACAGGAGTGGGCAGATAAGAGTTTTTGGCAACACTTGGAGATTGTAGATACTTCTGAGGATGTTGTGGAGTTTAAAGCTTATTATATTTTTGAGGGTAAGCAACATATGCATCATGAACGTTCTACTTTTGTAAAAGTTAATGAGATATGGAAGTATGTAGATGGTAAGATATTTGAGGATAAAGCAGTATTTTCTCGCAATGAAAAATGTATTTGTGATTCAGGATTGAAATATAAACGTTGCTGTTTCAGGCGTCTTGGATAAGATTTTAAATCTGGAGGATATACAAATGAAGATTAATGTTATTATTGTAGATAAAAGAGGTAAAGATAATCTTTATGCTGGACTTATTGAACATTATCAAAAAATATCTAAATCTTTTGCAAAAGTAGAAGTGATAGAAGTCTTTACCAAAGAGATAGCAAAAGCACATGATATCTCTTCTGAAGCGGCACAAAAATCATACACAAAAGCTTTAGAGAAATATATGAAAAATGGTATAAATATTGCACTTCATCCTGCTGCAAAAGAGGTAGATAGTTATGAATTTGCAAAACTGTTTAAGGATAGTGTACAGGTAAATCTCTTTATTGGCGGTGCATACGGCTTTGAGAGAGATTTTTTATCTAAATGTAATAATGCTATATCATTTGGTAAAATAACACTTTCACATAAATTGGTGAAAGTTGTATTGTTAGAACAGATTTTTAGAGGACTGACAATCAATAATAATCATCCATATCATAAATAGGAAGAGTAAATATGTTAACCAAAACTGAATTGGAAGTGTTTCAAAATAAATTACTGGATAGAAGAGTTCAAATAGAGAAAAATCTTAGAGGTACAATATCGGAGCTGGATGATATGAATAATCTGGAACTTAATGATGAAGGTGATTATGCATCAGCCTCTGCTGAAAGTGTAGTGGACAGTGCTATTTTAGTGCAACAGCGTAAAGAATTAAACGAGATTGAAATTTCTTTAGATAAAATAAAAAACAATACATTTGGTATTTGTGAGATGTGTGAAGAGCCTATTGGCAAAGCACGGTTGGAAGTCAAGAACTTTGCACGCTATTGTATTATATGTAGAGAAATTAACGAAAAAGAAGCGAATTAACGCTTATATTCCAAGGAGAGAAAATGAGATTGGGTTTATATATATTTGTATCATTAGTATTTATGGGTATGGTTGGGGGGCTTGCCTATATGGAGAATCCAAATTTTTATTTGGTAGAGGTTATGGGTATTAATTTTAATTTTCCAATTGCTTTATGGTTTGTTTTACCTATGGTTTTATTTTTTATTATGACGGTATCTCATATGTTTTTTTATGGACTTAAAAACTATTTTTTACTTAAGAAATGGCGTAAAGATACTGTAGCACTTGAAAATGCACTTTACTGGTCTTTGGTAAATGAACCCAAAGATCAAAAGTATGCAATAAATGAGGTACGCTCATCAGCAGTACTTTTAGCTAAATCAACATTGGTCTTAAATGATACGGTTGAAGGACTTTCTCCTAGACTTTCACGTGTAGTCAATATCATTCAAAAGATAAAAAATGGTGAATATGTTGATTTAAAAGAATTAAAGATGACAAAAGTATTTAATGCTGGTAATCCTATATTGATTCAAAATAGATTGAACCGTCTGGAATCAGATAATAAATTTGTTGAGGATGTTATGCGTGCAGCTTCAGACTATTCTGAAATGGTACAAAAAGAGGCCTTGGAGATTTTTTCACGCAAAGAAGATTTTGTGAAAGCTCGTAAGTATGTAAAAGTCTTTGATGTGAAAAACTTTTTGGTTATGCTTCAGAGAGTTCAATATGATGAGAGATTAGGATTAACACCTGAAATAGTTTCAGAATTTGTAGATGTCCTGGATTTAAAGTGTGAAGATTTTATTACAATTGCTTCAATTACTAAAAAGTATTTTAAGCCAGATGAAAACCTACTGTTATTTAAAGCGTATCAGGATAAAAATGAAAAAGCACAAAATGCCTACCTTTATTTACTTTTTGAATATGAATTGCTTGATCAGGTTTTAAAATATCTTGAAGAACATGATGAAAATGATTTTATGAAATTTAGGGCACTCTATACATTAAAACAAGAGCATGGAAAATTTAAGTTGGAAGATATTATTGATATAAAGTCTATCTGTAATGAAAAAAGGTTTTATTAACCTTTATGGCTTCTTTGGATTTTTCTAAAACACTTTATGCTTTAGCCCCTTTGGCGGGCTTTACAGATCTTCCTTTCCGTTGTGTTGTTAAGAAGTTTGGTGTTGATCTTACTGTATCTGAAATGATAAGTTCTAATGCTCTGATACACAATTCAAAAAAAACACATCGTATGTTGGAACGTGCGTCAATTGAAAATCCTTATGCTATTCAGATTGCAGGTTCTGATCTTGATGTTATCAGGCGTGCAGTAGAGATTATCAATGAACGTGATGATATAACCTCTATAGATTTAAATTGTGGTTGTCCTGCACCTAAAGTAGTTAATAATCTTCAGGGTTCTTCTTTGCTTACGGATTTGCCACAAATGGCTAAAGTAATAGAAACCATTAAAAAGTATTCCAATAAAGAGTTTACTTCTGTAAAGTTTCGTTTAGGTTTTAATGAAAAAAATCATATTGAAATAGCCAAACTGTGTGAAGATTCAGGGGCAGACTATATTGCGGTACATGGACGTACGAGAGCAGGGCGATATAAGGCACCTGTTGATTATGATGCTTTGGCTGAAATTAAAAAAAGTATTAATATTCCTATGTTTGCAAATGGTGATATAGATACACCTCAAAAAGCAAAATGGGTAGAGGAATATACTGGTGCAGATGGGATTATGATAGGGCGTGCAGCAGTAGGGAAACCATGGATATTCAAGCAGATAAAAGAGGGAATGTCTTCGCCCACACCTGAGCTTGTCAAAGAGGTGGTATTGGAACATTTTGACCAAATGATAGAACATTATGACCACTATGGGGCTATTATTTTTAGAAAGAATCTTCACTCCTACTCTAAGGCAGGGTATCCTGGTGCATCAGCATTTCGAAATGATGTAAATCGTATAGAAAATCCCAAAGAGATGAGAGATGCCATAGAAGCATTTTTTTCACAGGAATTTATTGTTTAGTTTGATATATATCAAATGACTTCAATATAAAATAGACTATAATGCGTCCAAAAATCAGGATAGAGAGATGACTTTTATTTTTATTAAAACCATTCACATTTTTGCGGCATTCATTTATGGGGGGTTTCTTATTACAGATAATCTTTTTTTAGTGCATATTAAAAAATCATTTTCTGAGGATGAACATGCAATAATTCGTGAATCTTTTATGAAATATGTTCGTAAAGTAGTACCACCAAGTTTACTTGTAGCAGTATCAACGGGGCTTTATCTTATTAGTCAGGTTTATGGTTCTATCGATTTTGAGAATGGGTTGACTTATTTTCAAATTTTACTTGGAATGAAAGCTTTTTTAGGAATTTGGCTGGGACTTAGAGGTGGTTTACAAGTCTATTTCAAGATACAGCCTTTTGTCTTTAAAAGTCATCTTCTCCCTTTTGCTTTTGTTGTCACAATTATCTTTTTGTCACAGTTCATGTATGCTTAAGAGCGGGTAGGTTTCTATTTACTCCAAACAATGCTATAATCCGGTTTGTATTTTGGAGAGTATATGATGATAGCACTTATTTTGGTTGGTATAGTCATTGGTACTATGTCAGGATTCTTTGGTATAGGTGGAGGTATGATTCTTGTACCGATACTTCTTGTAATGGGATTTGAGATTAAGGATGCTATTGGTATTTCTATTATTCAAATGGTATTTTCATCCATTTTTGGTTCTTATCTCAATTATAAAAGAGGTTCACTGATTGTAGGTGAGGGAATTTTTGTAGGTTTTGGTGGATTTATCGGTGGATTTATCGGTGGTTATATTACGGGCTATATTTCAGATACTCTGTTAGAATTTACTTTTTTTGGGTTATTGATTTTTGCACTTTTTAGACTTTTTTTCTCTCCAAATCATGAAGATGAAAATCAAACAAAATCATTTTCAAAAGGACTTCTTTTTTTAATGGGTTTGGTGATTGGTATTTTTGCCATTACACTAGGTATTGGTGGATCTATTATTTTGACTCCTTTACTCGTTGGACTCTTACACTATCCCATTAAAAAAGCTGTTTCAGCAGGACTCTTCTTTGTTGTATTCTCTTCTGTTGCGGGGATGATCTCTAGAGTTGGTTACGGTATAATTGACTTCCAAAATGGACTTTTTGTTGCAATTGCATCACTTTTTGGTGTTGCTTTAGGGATATGGCTTAAAGAGTATATCTCTTCTAAAAATCATAAGATAGCACTTTTAGTTCTCTATCTTTGTGCCATAGTGATGCTTGTAAAAAAGATTTGGTTTGTCTGAAAATATAATAAATTGGAAATAAAATGTTAAAGAAACAAGATATGATACATGTTTATGGTGCAAAAGAGAATAATTTAAAAAATATAGATATAAGCATTCCTAAAAATAAGCTTGTCGTAGTCACTGGTATATCTGGTTCAGGTAAATCAACCTTAGCTTTTTCTACACTCTATGCCGAAGGACAAAGACGCTACATAGAGTCACTCTCCTCTTATGCCAGACAGTTTTTAGGACGTGTAGGCAAGCCTGATGTTGATAAAATAGAAGGGCTTACGCCTGCTATTGCAATAGACCAAAAGACAACTTCCAAAAATCCTCGTTCTACGGTAGGTACAATTACTGAAATTTACGACTATTTACGTCTGCTTTTTTCCCGTATAGGGGAGCAGCACTGTCATAAGTGTGGAAAACCAATCTCCTCTATGTCAGCTTCTGATATTATTGAAGAGGTACTGCGTATTCCTGAGGGTGCAAAGCTTATTATTTTGGCACCACTGGTCAAAGAGAAAAAAGGTACATTCTCAGATATGCTTGAGTCTCTTAGACATAAAGGGTATGTTCGTGCTATGATAGATGGTGTCATGGTACGCTTAGATGATGAAATAGAGCTTTCAAAGACTAAGAAACATACTATAAAAGTGGTGATTGACCGTGTAGTTGTGAAAGAAGAGAGTCGTGATCGTATAGGACAAGATGTAGAGAAAGCACTTAAAGAGTCTTATGGTGAACTTGAGATAGAAGTACTCAACTATGAAGAGATAGATTTTGAGCGTCAGCATATGCATTACTCTGAACATTTAGCATGTTTTGACTGTAAACTCTCTTTTGAACCGTTAGAACCTGTGAGTTTTTCGTTTAACTCGCCCAAAGGTGCCTGTCAATCCTGTGATGGGCTTGGTATTCGCTATGCTATTGATCTTAAAAAAGTGATAGACTCAGAACTTAGCATAGACAAGGGTGCAGTCAAAATTATGTATGGTTTTAACAAGAGCTACTATACAAAGTTTCTTAATGCCTTTTGTGAGCAAAATGATATTGATATCAAAATACCTTACGGCGAACTTGAATCCCATCAGCAAAAAGCCATACTCTATGGTAATGGAGAAACAGTAGATTTTATATGGAAACGTCATAAACTTAACCGTGAGTGGCCAGGGGTTGTGAAGTTTGCCCATGATATGTTTAAAGATGAGAAAGACCTCTCTGAGTATATGACAGAAAAAGTGTGTGACACATGTAATGGTCATAGACTACGTCCACGCTCTTTGGCAGTAAAAATAGAGGGTAGAAATATTGCAGATATTATCGATATGCCTATTGAAAAATCTTATGCACTCTTCGCAGATGAAAAGAATTTTTCTCATTTGAATAAGCAGCAAAAGATGATAGCAGAATCTATACTTAAAGAGTTGTATGAGAGACTCTATTTCTTGCATGATGTTGGCTTAGGGTATATTACCCTAAGCCGTGATGCACGGAGTATTTCTGGTGGTGAGGCACAGCGTATCCGTATCGCTTCTCAGATAGGTTCTGGGCTTACTGGTGTCATGTATGTACTGGATGAACCGAGTATCGGACTGCATGAACGTGATACGATGAAACTTATTCGTACACTCAACTCCTTGCGTGATAAGGGAAATTCAGTCATTGTAGTAGAGCATGATAAAGAGACTATTTTAGCAGCAGATTATATCATCGATATTGGTCCGGGGGCTGGTGAGTTTGGTGGAGAGATTGTTTTTGCAGGAGATGCAAAGAAGTTAGCCAAGGCTAAAACATTAACGGCTGATTATATGTATGGGAGAAAAGAGATTACATATTCTCATGACAATCTGCAAGAAGAGTGGATAGAAATAAAAAATGTAACACTTAACAATATACAAAAACTTGATGCAAAAATACCACTAAGAAACTTTGTTTGTATCACTGGAGTGAGTGGTTCTGGTAAGTCCTCACTTATTCTTCAAACGTTACTCCCTGTTGCGAGAGAACTGCTCAACCGTGCGAAGAAAGTTAATAAAGTAGAAGGTGTAGAGATAATAGGGCTTGATAAGGTTGATAAAGTGATTTATCTCGATCAAAGTCCTATTGGAAGAACACCACGGTCTAACCCTGCAACCTATACAGGTATTATGGATGAAATACGTAAACTTTTTGCTCAAACCAAAGAGGCAGAACTTAGAGGCTATAAAATAGGGCGTTTCTCATTTAATGTTAAAGGTGGACGATGTGAGAAGTGTCAAGGAGATGGACAGATAAAAATAGAGATGCACTTTTTGCCTGATGTGCTTGTAAGCTGTGATGCCTGTGATGGTACACGTTACAATATCCAAACACGAGAGGTACTCTATAAAGGAAAATCTATTGCAGATGTTTTGGCAATGTCGGTAGCAGAAGCTTTGGAGTTCTTTAAGGCAATTCCAAATATAGCAGTACGCCTAAAGACATTGACAGATGTAGGACTTGACTATATTACCTTGGGACAAAATGCCACAACACTCTCTGGAGGTGAGGCACAGCGTATCAAGCTCTCTAAGGAGCTAAGTCGAAAAGATACAGGTAAAACGCTTTATATTTTGGATGAACCTACAACAGGATTGCACTTTGCAGATGTTGATAGGCTTACTGGGGTACTGCACCATTTGGTTGAATTAGGAAATTCTGTAGTGGTGATAGAACATAATTTGGATATGGTGAAGAATGCAGACTATATTATTGATATGGGACCCGAGGGTGGTAATAAGGGAGGATTGATTATTGCTACAGGAAGTCCAGAGAAGTTAGCCAAAACCTATAAGGATACAGGTTCATATACAGGAGAGTATTTGGCGAAAGAGTTAAAAATATGCTAATTATGGTCTTTTAAACTCTTTTTTCCCTTTTTGGGCTGATATTTTGCTAAAGGAGATAGATATTTTTATAATATAAAGCAGGATTAAAGTAGCAATTATCTCATAGCCAATTGCCCAGGTAAAGATAAAGGAAGATTGCTTATTGAGGGCTAAAAAGATTTCTACTTTTTTGTTGGAAATATAAAAAAACTGGAACATAAGACCTGCAAGATACGGTAGAGAAACAAAATAAAGCGTTAAAAATGTTTTTTCATACTCTTCTGGAAAGAAAAGAGATGTTTGTGTAAGATTTATCTCTTTTTGAAAAAAATTGATTGGATTTATTGCGAATAGGTGCTTTGCGTTTTTGAAATAGTGTTGCCATAATAATTCTTTTCCCTTTGAATAGTATTGCTTTTGCAAATCTAAATTTGAAATTTCATAAAAATAATATCAAAATAGTTCTTAATTTGCTATTTTAATAGTAGAATCTCTTATAGGCAGCAGGGTGACGTAAAAGATGATTCTCTTGATTTTGAAATTATATGATACAAAAGGTAACAAAGTATTTGTCATTTTTTATTCTGTATGTTTTTATTAAAAGGAAATAGGATAAAAAGTGTAAAATTGGAACATATTATTTTTATATTGGAGAACAAAAATGAGCAATCAATTTGAATTGGATTCTTTAGAATACCACAGAGCACAGAGTGAGTTTGATACTAATGGTAAGGTAGGAACACTGCTTACTAAACCATGTGATACTGAAAAAGAACTCTCTATGGCATACAGCCCTGGTGTGGCATACCCTTGTCTTGAGATTGAAAAAGATATTGACAAAGCGTATGAATATACTAATAAAGGTAACCTGGTAGCAGTTGTGAGTGACGGTACAGCAGTGCTTGGTCTTGGAGACATTGGTCATTTGGCTGGTAAGCCTGTTATGGAAGGTAAAGGGGTTCTTTTTAAATCTTTTGCGAATGTTGATGCCGTAGATATAGAGCTTAATACCAAAGATACAGAAGAGATTATCAAAATTGTTGCAGCAATGGCTGACAGTTTTGGTGGTATCAACCTTGAAGATATTTCAGCACCAAGATGTTTTGAGATTGAAGATAGACTTAAAGAAATCTGTAATGTACCGGTATTTCATGACGATCAACACGGAACAGCAGTTATTACAACAGCAGGGCTTATCAATGTACTTGAGATGAGTGGTAAAGAGGCAGCAGATTTAAAAGTGGTTGTAATTGGTGCGGGTGCTTCAGGTATCGCATGTGCTTCAATGTACAAAAGACTTGGTGTGAAAAATATTACTATGCTTGATAGTAAAGGTGTTATTCATAGTGGTAGAGATGATCTCAATAAACAAAAACAGATGTTTGCCTTTGATACAGAAGACAGAACACTTGAAGATGCAATGAAAGGTGCCGATATGGTACTTGGTCTTTCAGGTGCTGACCTTATCGATCCTGAGTGGGTAAAAACAATGAGCGATACAAGCCCTATTATTTTTGCCTGTGCAAATCCAAATCCTGAAATTAAACCACCACTTGCAAAAGAGGCACGTCCTGATATTATTATTGGGACAGGAAGAAGTGATTACCCTAACCAGGTAAACAACGTTTTAGGATTCCCTCAAATCTTTAGAGGTGCATTGGATGTTAGAGCAACTAAAATTACAGAAAATATGAAAATGGCAGCTTCAAGAGCGTTGGCTTCACTTGCTAAAGAGGAAGTACCAGCTCACGTAAAAGCAGCTCATGGTCGTGAAACTATGGAGTTTGGAACAGAGTATATCATCCCATCTCCATTTGACAGAAGAGTACTTGTATATGTTGCTTCAGCCGTTGCACAGGCTGCTGTTGAAGATGGTGTAGCAAGAGTGAAAGATTTTGATATGGATGCATATAAAACAAAATTGGAACGTCTTGCCGATCACCTTGACGGGAAAATTTAAATAGCATAGGTGGGATAATATTTCCCACGGCTATTTGGAAAGAGAGTATAGGGGATTTTATTGTAAATTCCTTTATCTTCAATCAAATAAAATTTACTTAAATCCCTATAGGGTTAAAATTTCAAATGCATAACTTTTCCCTGTCTACTACTTTTTATAACAATAGACATCAAAAGATTTTAATGATACAAGAGGGTGCACTGTTTATAGCTGATTCTCATTATCCTCACCATGGTGATACCTTTTTAAAAACTTTGCAAAAAATAGAAAATGGCAAGATAGAGATTCCTCAACTCTTTTTAATGGGGGATAACTTTGATCTGCTCTTTGGACATAATGATTATATACAGACATTTTCAAAAGAAGCTATAGCGTTACTTCATAGACTTTCAGAGAAAATAGAGATACACTATTTTGAAGGTAATCATGATTTCTGTCTTAAAGAAGTATTTGCAAATATGAGTGTCTATACACGAGATGAACAGCCTAGAGTATTTGAAATGGCTGGTAAAAAAGTAGCACTTTCACATGGAGACAAGTATGTAACTGGCTTTTGGTATGGGCTTTACTGTAAGGTTTTACGTCAGAAGATAACACTTACTCTACTTAGACCATTTGAAAAGATTATGATAGATTATCGTATGAAAAAACTTTCAAAAAAAAATATCTGTCAACCCTTTCATGGATTTGAAAAACGAATAGAGATGATACTTGAAAATTATCAAAATGTAGATTTGGTGATAGAGGGTCATTTCCATCAGTCAAAGGTTGTAGGTAAATATATCTCTCTTCCTTCACAAGCCTGTCAAAATATGGTAGCACAAGTGGTTGAGGGAAAAGTAGTGTTTAAAATTCTCTAATGGTTTACATTACGCTCTTTATTGTCTCTTTTTTAGCGGCAACTCTGTTACCTCTTGGTTCTGAAGGTTTACTCATATATGATATTTCTGAAAATGACTCTCTTATTTTATTGTGGAGCTTTGCTACAGCAGGGAATGTACTTGGTTCCATGGCAAACTATTGGCTAGGGTTAAAAGGTGAAGCATACCTTGAAAGAAAAGGACATTTATCAAAAGAAAAGATGCAGAAGACAAGAAAGTTTTTTGCCAAGTATGGAGGATGGACACTGTTTTTGTCATGGGTTCCTATTGTGGGAGACCCTTTGACATTTGCAGCAGGGGTATTACGCTATAATTTTAAATGGTTTTTAGTGATTGTTGTACTGGCAAAAGGATTGCGTTATGCTGTTGTCTTGTTTTTGGCAAGTAATTTTTAGAAAAAAATTAAGGAAATAAAATGGACTCTATAAGAGATTATGATTTTGATATTATTGAGAGTATAAAAGCAGGGTGGGAATATATCTATGGTGTAAAAATACAATTTGTTGTAGCTTTTGCACTCTATGTTGCTGCTGCGATTATGGTACAGCTGGTACTTGGTGTTGTATTTCCTCAAGGTACAACAGAAGCCCCAAATCTTCTCAATCAGCAAATAGTGGGTATTTTAAGTTATCCTATACTGATGCCTATTATGGCAGGTATTATAATGATGGCGATAAAATATCGCAGAGGTGAAGCAGTAGATTTTAAATCTGTATTTGATTATTTTTATATTACAGGGAAATTGGCTCTGGCAGGGATTTTGATTTATATTCTTACCGTTATAGGTATGATGTTATTAATACTTCCTGGTATTTATGTCTCTGTAGCCTATGCTTTTACCATACCTCTTATTGTTGAAAGAGATATGGATGTATGGGATGCAATGGAACTTTCAAGAAAAACAGTGACAAAGCACTGGTTTAAGGTTGCAGGACTTATAGGGCTGTTGAGTATTATTATGTTTATTGGAGCTATCCCTTTTGGTATTGGACTTGTCTGGGCAATACCTTTAATGTTTGTAACTCTGTATGGTTTGATTTATCCTGTAATGTTTGGGAGTAACGTAAATTAACGTTCTCCTATCAACTCTGTACATAAATCAAAACGGTTATGTGTCATAAGATGTACTTTTCCATGTATTTTCATTACATCATCAAAAAGATGTTTTGAGAGAGCAAATCCAACTTCACGTTCCTTTTTACTTCCATCCATCGCTGCAAGATTCATTTCATCTATAATCTTTTTAGGTACATTGATGCCTGGTACCTTGTCATCAATAAAGTTGGCTGTTCTTGCTGCTACAATAGGAAACTGACCCAGCACCAAATGAGCCTCTTTGGCTGTCTCTCTGATACTCTCTTCTTTCGCTTCTTTAAAAAGTTTGAGTAACTCTTTGGCATTGTCTATGTCATAGACAGGTTGGGTAATGATGGCACGTGCTCCATAGTTGAGCTTTTTTATCATACGTTTTTTAAGAGAATCCATATTTTTTGCATAAGCATTACTTACAGCAAAAGGGTAGATGGGTTTGGGTGTAGGAGTCAGTGGTTTATTGGAGTAGTCAACTCCTTTGTTAAGGTGATGGATAATACTCAGTAGTAGTGTAGAATCACGCTCAAGTACGCCCTTGACATCTGGCTGGTCAGAGAGTTTTGCAGGATCGCCTGTTAATGCCAGAATACATCGCAAATCAAAATCATTGGCTCCAAGCAGAGTAGATTGCAGTGAGAGTTTGTTCTTGTCTCTCATGCTCATTGTAGCAATCACTGGTTTGCCAAAGGTTTGTTGTATTTTAATGGCAGAGAGTACTCCTGACATTTTAAGTTTTGCCAGTGGGTTATCTGTACAGGTAAATCCTGTAACTTTTTCATGAAGGTTGTATTTTTTAATATCTGCAATAAGATTTTCTATAGATGCACCGTGAGGTGGATTTACCTCTACGGTGATAAACTCTTTTTCAAGGCAAAGGACGTCACAAAATTTTTCAAACATATTCAATACTCTTTTTTACTTTATTGGCTATAATTCTATCAAAATAATGCATAGAGGTACGCATATGTCTAAATTGGCAGTTTTTGATTTTGATTCAACATTAATGGATGGAGAAACTATTGACTTTTTTGCAGAGGTTCTGGGGTTTAAAGAGGAAGTTGTAGCAATTACTGAACGTGCTATGGCCGGGGAGTTGGATTTTTATACTTCATTGGTAGAGCGTGTAGCTTTGCTTAAAGGTTTGTCCCATTCAAAAGTAAAAGAGATATGTGCAAATCTTCCTATGATGCCAGGAGCTTTTGAAGTGATAGCAGGACTTAAAGCGTGTGGCTATACGGTTGTCTGTTTTTCGGGAGGTTTTAGAGATGCGACTAAGCCAGCATGTCAAAAACTTGGTATTGATGCGGACTTTTCCAACTTCCTCCATGCAGAAGATGGCGTGCTTACTGGTGCTGTAGGGGGAGAGATGATGTACTCAAATGCCAAAGGTGATATGATTATACGACTTCAAGCACTACTGGGAGTAGATCGTAAAGATACGCTTGTAGTAGGTGATGGTGCAAATGACCTGAGTATGTTTGCCCATGCAGATACACGTGTGGCGTTTTGTGGAAAACCTGTACTCAGAGAAGCAGCTACGCATTGTGTTGATATTAAAGATTTGAGAGAGATTTTAAAGATAGTTTGATTTTATATAAAGCCTTTTTTCTTAGAGTAACAAAAAAGAAAAAAATAGTGTTAGGAAATTGTTTTTTCTCTGGATTGTTATCTCAAATAAATTATACGAGGAGTTTTATAATGAAAAAAATTTTATTGGGTATGGTAATTGCGATTAATTTATTTGCCAGTGAACCACTGCAATATGGTGCTTATTATGGGAATATTAAGGAGAATATTAAAATCTATTCTAGTTATACGGAAAATGATGTATCTTCTGCTGGTAATTTATATTTGTATAAACAAAAGAAAGATACTGTAAATTATATTTACGAGACTAAAATACAACATATTACCTCGGGGCTTAAGGCAGCAAAAGAGTTTGCTATTAAGAAAAAAGCAAAATATTTTGCTATTGATAATGTAACGCATCAGGTTATTATTACAGAGAATAAAGTTGTAGTGATGACAAATTATAATGTTTTGGCATTTAATTAGGAAATCGAATAAAAGAAAAATGTTTATTTTATCTTGTAACATCCTAAACTCTTTAATGTTACAATGCTGTTTAATCTTGTGTAAAGGTATTGCAAGGGTGTATTATCCTATCAAACAAAGGTAATCAATGGATATTTTTCAAGCGATAATTATAGGAATTATTGAAGGCTTTACAGAATTTTTGCCTATTTCTTCAACAGGGCATATGATCGTTGCTTCACAGTTTTTGGGAGTAGATCAGGATAGTGTGACCAAAGCATACGAAGTTATCATTCAATTTGCCGCTATTTTGGCAGTTATGCTTATCTATCATGAAAAAATCACTTTAAAAAAAATAGATTTATGGCTTAAACTTTTTGTGGCCTTTCTTCCTCTTGCTGTTGTCGGTTTTATTTTCAAAGATCAGATTAAAGCACTGTTTAATGTTGAGACAGTTGCATGGATGTTTATCATAGGCGGGGTTGTTTTTTTAATAGTAGAATACTTCTATGAACCTAGAGAACATATGGTAAAAGATGTAGAGACAGTAAGTTATATACAGGCATGGTGGGTTGGTTTTTCACAGATATTTTCATTGATACCAGGGACAAGTAGAGCAGGGGCAACTATTATAGGTGGTATGCTGGGTGGACTAGATAGAAAGACATCTTCAGATTTTTCTTTTTTGCTCGCTATCCCTGTGATGGGTGCGGTAAGTGCTTATGATCTGCTTAAACACTATAAAGAGTTTGCTAATGCAAACTGGGAAGCTTTTGGATTAGGGTTTCTTGTTGCTTTTGTTGTAGCTTATATCACCGTGAAACTCTTTTTGGTCTTTATTCAAAAATTTACTTTTGTATCTTTTGGAATTTACAGGATACTCTTTGGAGTATTATTGTTGATAATCATCTAAGGTAAGGAAAATGTTTTGTATTTACTTTTGCGTAGGTAGTTATAAACGTTACTCTTGCATTGAATTTATAGAGTCTCTTGCGAGGGACTCTTTTAAGTTCAAAATATTTTGGACATAGATTTTAAGGATAAATATGAAATTTTCGGCGTTTAATTTTCACCGTGATATTGCTAAAGGGGTGAAAATAGCAGGGTTTAGAGAACCAAGCCCTATACAGGAAGAGGCGATACCTATTATTGCTTCAGGTTCAGATCTTGTAGGACAGGCTCATACTGGTACAGGAAAGACAGCCGCTTTTGGTTTGCCAATATTAGATAAATTAGCTCGTGGTGAAATAGAACGCGCACTTGTCATCACTCCTACGCGTGAACTTGCAACACAGGTTTCCGATGAACTTTATCATTTGGGACGTTTTGCAGGTATTCGTACATTGACGGTTTATGGTGGTGTAGGGTATGGACGTCAAATTGCACTGATTCATAAAGGGGTACAGATTGTTGTTGCAACCCCGGGAAGACTCAAGGACCTTTATAAAAAAGGGAAAATTGATGTTTTCAATCCTGAGATGGTTGTATTAGATGAGGCAGATGAGATGCTTGATATGGGATTTTTAGATGAGATAAAAGAGATATTTGAGTATATTCCCCAAAATAGACAGACATTGCTTTTTTCTGCAACTATGCCAGAACCTATTAAAGAGCTTGCCAATGATATTTTGTATCAACCACAGTTTATTTCTGCCGTAGGAGATAATGATACAACCAATAATATAATTGAACAGCGTTATTACATGATTAATGAAAGCCAAAGAGATGAAGCATTGGTTAAGCTCCTTGAAACTGAAGAGACCAATAAATGTATTGTCTTTTGTCGTATGAAGCGTGAAGTAGATAGATTGACTGAACATCTGCAAGCTCTTGGTTTTAGTGCAGGTGGACTTCATGGTGATTTGGAACAAAGAGACAGGGAAGTAATTATTAAATCCTACCGAAGAGCAGAAATTAAAATTATGGTAGCAACAGATGTCGCTGCCCGTGGGCTTGATGTCAAAGATGTTACACATGTTTTTAATTTTCATATCCCTTTTGATCCTCAGTCTTATGTGCATCGTATCGGACGTACAGGGCGTGCAGGTAAAAGTGGTCAGGCTATTACGCTGGTAACTACCGAAGAGTTTAGGGAACTTCAGCGTATTCAAAAAGAGGTGGGTGCAGATATGTATCTGGCAACACTTCAGGGAGGAGAAGGACTGGATGATACAGGGAGAGAATACCTTGCAGAACAGATTCGTGATATCTCTATTCATCATGATGCAGCAGATATGTTAAGCTTTATGGCTGATATGGATAAAGAGATATTATTGGAGAAGTTAATGTCATATCTTCTTGAACAGGAAAAACAACATATTGGAACGCAAATCGGTTTTGATCAGGAGACAGTTAATGAGATGATGCAGGGATATATTGTGGAGAAAAAAGCAGCACGTAATAATAATCGTAGAAGAAAACGCAGATAATTGATACTCTTTAACTAACAGCAAGCAAAACTGTTTTAAAATTTGTATTATAAAATGCATGAAACTTTTATATAAAGGTGAGATAGATGGAAATTAATTTGGTAGGTGAAGGCCTAAAGTTTATGGTATTGGGAATGATAATTGTTTTTGTCTTCCTTTTTGTACTCGTTCAGGTAGTAAAGCTTCAGGCTTTTCTTATCAATAAATATTTTCCTGAAAAAATACCTGAAGTAATTCCAACTACTTCTAATGCTACACAAGAAGCACACCATGTTGCAGCAATTATCGCTGCAATCAGTGAATTTCGTAAAAATCAATAAACAAGGTATCGTAAATGGCTAAAAAATACATTGATATAATGGACACAACGTTTAGGGACGGATTTCAATCTGTTTTTGGTGGACATGTACTTATGGATGACTTTTTTCCTGCAGTAGAAGCAGCAAAAAATGCAGGAATAAATCATTTTGAATTTGGTGGAGGGACAAGGTTTCACGCACTCTTTTCTCATTTGAAGGAAAATGCATTCGATATGATGGATGGTTTTAGAGAAATTGTAGGAAAAGAAGCAAATCTTCAAGTTGTTTCCCGTGGTATCAATACAGTAATGTCAGATACAAGCAGTCGAGAAATGATTGAGCTTTTTGCAAAACTTTTTGCAAAACATGGTACAACGACAGTACGTAATTTTGATGCACTCAATGATGTATCTAATTTGGAATTTTCTGCCGAGATGATTAAAAAGTATGGTATGAGTCATGAAGCGGTAGTAACAATGATGGATTTGCCTTCGGGTATCAAAGGTGCGCATGATGTTGCTTTTTATGAAAAAACACTTCGAAATATTTTAGATTCAGGTATCACTTTTGACAGTATCTGTTTTAAAGATGCTTCAGGAACAGTAAACCCTCATAAAGTCTATGAAACAATTGCTATGGCAAGAAAACTTCTTGGTGATTCTGTACATTTAAGACTTCATACTCATGAAACATCAGGTATCTCTGTGGCTGCTTATCTTGCAGCACTTGAAGCTGGGGCAAACGGTATTGATATGGCTGCTTCACCGGTAAGTGGTGGAACGTCTCAGCCAGATATTTTAACAATGCTTCATGCAACCAAGGGAACCAACTATAATCTTGGTGATTTAAAACTTGAAAAAGTACTAAAATATGAAGAGAGACTTAAAGCGTGTCTGAATGAGTATATGATACCGACTGAAGCAACACAGGTTTCTCCTCTTATTCCTTTCTCTCCTATGCCTGGTGGGGCATTGACAGAAAACATGCAGGCAATGAGAGAATCTGGAGATTTAGAGAAATTTGATGAAGTTGTCTCTGCAATGAAAGAGGTAGTTAAGCGTGGTGGTTATGGAACTTCAGTAAGACCTGTATCTCAGTTCTATTGGCAACAGGCCTATGCAAATGTAATGTTTGGACCATGGGAACAGATTGATCCAGGTTATGGACGTATGGTACTTGGATATTTTGGTAAGACTCCAATAGAAGCAGATAAAGATATTATGGAGCTTGCTGCTCAAAAGCTTAATTTGGAACCTACTTCGGAAAATCCTTTAGATATAGCAGATAGAGATGAAACAAAATCTATTGCATATTGGACTAAAGTATTGGAAGAAGAGGGTTTAAAAATATCTGATGAAAATATTTTCATCGCAGGTGCTTGTGATGAAAATGGTATTGCGTTTTTGAAGGGTGAAACCCCTCTGAAAGTTAAAAAAGGTAAAAATAATTGTAGTGGAGATAATAAAATGGCAGGAAATTATACAGTAGTAGTAGATGGTAAACAATATAGTGTTCAGGTAGCAGAGGGTGAAGGTGATATTCAAATTGCACCAGCATCAACAACAGTAGCATCAGCACCTGTAGCAACTCCGGCTTCAGAGGCAGCACCTGTAGCATTATCGGGTACAGGCAGTATTGAAATTAACTCCCAAACACCAGGAAATGTATGGAAAATTCTTAAAAGTCCTGGTGATACGGTAGCAGAGGGTGATATTATTATGATTCTTGAAGCAATGAAAATGGAAATTGATATTGCAGCACCACAGGCGGGAAAAATTGTTTCTATTAATGTCAATGTAAATGATACCGTTGCTGATGCACAACTTTTAGCTACAATGGAGTAAGTATGAAGCTCAAACAACTTTTACTTTCTCTGCTGTTTGTATGTACATTATTTACCAATGTGGCAACAGCAAATGAGCATGCAGGTGTAACTAAGTTTAAAACACAGACAGAGCTTATAGCAGAAGAGCAAGCGACTTATAAAGAAAAAAGTATTGTTGGGTTGATAGAATCTTTCTTTCATACAACAGGGCTGGATGCTATTATTAACCCTAAGGAAGGTGTTAAAAATGGTCAGGGGGTAGAGGTGTCACTTTTTGCCCAAAGTTGGGGACGTGTAATTATGTTCCTTATTATTTTTGTACTCTTTTATTTGGCTATTGCCAAAGGGTTTGAACCATTACTTCTTTTACCCATAGCTTTTGGTGGTTTACTTGCGAATATTCCTATTGCAAATATGGCAGCTCCTGGACATATGCTAGGGATTATTTATGGTATGGGAATACAAAATGAATTCTTTCCACTGCTTATTTTTATGGGTGTTGGGGCAATGACAGATTTCGGTCCCTTACTTGCCAACCCTAAAACTGCACTACTTGGAGGTGCTGCACAGTTTGGTATCTTTGGTTCACTTGTAGGTGCAGCAGCACTTTCCCAATATACAGGGATGGTTGATTTTACATTAAAACAGTGTTCTGCAATTAGTATTATTGGTGGGGCAGATGGCCCTACTTCTATTTTTATTGCTTCTGCATTGGCTCCTGAAATGTTAGGAGCTATTGCCGTTGCCGCGTATTCCTATATGGCATTGGTACCTGTTATCCAACCACCGATAATGAGAGCACTTACAACAAAAGAAGAGCGTCAAATTGTTATGAAAACGACAAGAAAAGTAAATAAACTTGAAAAACTTATTTTCCCTATAGTTGTGATTATGATGATTGCATTGGTGCTTCCAGATGCAGCACCGCTTATGGGTTCATTTGCTTTTGGTAATTTTGCAAAAGAGTCAGGTGTTGTTGACAGACTCTCCAATGAAATGCAAAACTCATTGATTAACATTGTAACTATTTTCTTAGGTTTTGGTGTAGGTATGACACTTCAAGCAGACAAGTTTCTTGTTACTGAGACGCTTGGAATTATGGTGATTGGTCTGCTTGCATTTGCAGCAGGGACAGCAGCAGGGGTACTGATGGCAAAAGTAATGAATAAATTTTCAAAAGAACCGATTAATCCACTTATTGGTGCAGCAGGGGTTTCTGCGGTGCCTATGGCAGCAAGGGTTGCTTCTAAATTAGGCTCGGAAGAGAAACCTGGAAATATCTTACTAATGCATGCTATGGGACCTAATGTGGCTGGAGTAATTGGTTCTGCCGTTGCAGCAGGTGTGTTACTTTCTATCTTTAAGTAACATTTTTAAAAGGGAGTAGATTTTTACTTTCCTTTTTTAGAAGATTTAGGGTATAAATCAGAAAACAATTGTTTTCTGATTTATGCTTTAGCATTAAACCAAATTTCTAATTTTTAGAAATAAAATAATTACCTATAAAGAGGATACTATGAGTACCAAAACGCCCAACGGACTTGATAAACTAGGATTAAAAAACATCGGTGATGTCTATTATAATTTAAGTTATGATGAGTTGCAAGCGCATGAAGTAAACAGTGGAGAGTGTAAAATCTCAACATCAGGCACAGCAATGTGTGATACAGGGATCTTTACAGGGCGTAGTCCTAAAGATAAATATTTTGTAGATCAGGCACCCTCAAATGAACATATTGCATGGGGTGATGTAAACAAAAAAATAAAAAAAGAAATTTATGAAGAGCTTCTTGATTTAACATTGACTCAGCTTTCTGGTAAGAATATCTATGTAACAGATGTATATACCGGTGCAAGTGCCGCATCAAAACGTTCTATTCGTTTTATATCGGAAGTAGCATGGCAGGCACACTTTGTCAAAAATATGTTTATTCGTCCGACAGAAGAGGAATTAGAGACGTTTGAACCAGACTTTACTGTCTATAACGCATGTAAAACAGTAGATGAGAAATACAAAGAGCATGGATTGAATTCAGATGTTTATGTGGTATTTAACATAGAAGAGAATATCTCTATTATTGGTGGTACATGGTATGGTGGCGAGATGAAAAAAGGTATCTTCTCTATGATGAACTATTGGTTGCCACTTGAGGGTAAACTCTCTATGCACTGTTCTGCAAACGTAGGAAAAGAGGGTGATGTCTGTCTCTTCTTTGGACTCTCTGGTACAGGTAAAACTACACTTTCTACCGATCCTCAACGTGCGCTTATTGGTGATGATGAGCATGGTTGGGATGACTATGGTGTCTTCAACTTTGAAGGTGGATGTTATGCAAAAGTAATTAATCTTGATCCTAAATCAGAGCCAGAGATTTTTGGTGCAATTGTTAAAGATGCACTTTTGGAAAATGTTGTTTCCGATGCAACAGGAAAAGTTGATTATAGTGATGGAAGCAAAACTGAAAATACACGTGTTTCTTACCCTATAGAACATATTAAAAATCATAAAAAAGATTTACAGGCAGGTCATCCAAGTAATATTATTTTCCTCTCTGCTGATGCTTTTGGTGTACTTCCTCCAGTTTCAAAACTTACAAAAGAGCAGGCAATGTACTACTTCCTTTCTGGATATACAGCAAAAGTAGCTGGTACAGAACGTGGTATTACTGAGCCTGTAGCAACATTTTCAGCATGTTTTGGTGAAGCTTTTCTTCCATTGCATCCTACAAAATATGCGGAACTTCTTGGTAAAAAAATTGATGAACATGATGTTAATGTTTATCTTGTCAATACAGGTTGGACAGGTGGTCCTTATGGGGTAGGTAAACGTATGAGTATTAAAGATACCCGTGCATGTATCGATGGTATTCTTAATGGTTCTATTAATGACTCTGAGTTTGATACGCTTGCGATGTTTAATCTTCAAATTCCAAAAACTCTTGATGGTGTTAAAGACAATAATGTACTTAATCCTAGAGAGACTTGGGAAAATAAAGAAGAGTACGATGCTATGCTTGCAAAATTGGCTGGTATGTTCCAGGAAAATTTTCATCGTTATGATGACAATGGTGGTGAATTTGACTTTGCAAGTGCAGGGCCACAGCTTTAATATAACGTTTTTCATTCTACTTGGGGAATGAAGTTTAACTTTATTCCCTAAAATACTTCTTAGAGGGTTTATGTCATTTTTGAGATAGCCTCTACTCTCCTTTCTAACAAAGAATAGGTTAAAATATATAAAAAATCAGGCATCTTCATTGAAAACTATTACGATTATCGATACTTTTGGCTTCTTTTTCCGTTCTTATTTTGCGCTTCCTCCTTTACGTAATAGTGATGGATTTCCAACAGGTTTACTTACGGGGTTTATAAATCTTGTAGATTCACTGCGTCGTGAACATCGTACAGATTATCTGGTTTTTGCCTTGGATGCAAAGGGTAAGACTTTTCGTAATGAGATATATCCTGAATATAAAGCCAACCGTGATGAAGCTCCAGAGGACTTAAAAAAGCAACTTCCTGTTGCCATTGATTGGATAGAGCAGATGGGCTTTGCAAACCTAAGCAGAGAGGGGTATGAGGCAGATGATATTATTGCAACTGTAACCAAGTTTGCCAAAGAAAAAGGGCTCAAAGTACGTATTGTCTCTCATGATAAAGATTTGTATCAAATGATAGAAGATACTAAAGTTGAGATGTATGACTCTGTAAAACGTGCTGTGGTCAATGAACAAACATGTATAGACAAATTTGGTGTACATCCTAAAGATTTTATAAACTTTCAGGCTATCCTTGGTGATAGTTCAGATAATGTGCCTGGTGTTAAGGGTATAGGTAAAGTGGGGGCATCTAAACTTATTAATCAGTATCATACTTTGGAAGCGATTTACGAAGATATAGAAAATGCTGGTACACCTCGAATACAAAAGCTTCTTAGTGAAAGTAAAGAGATGGCATTCTTGTCACGTGATTTGGTAACTATGCGTACAGATGTCTTTAAAGACATAGATGTAGAGAGTTTTGTTTACGAAGATAAAAACTACCTCTCCTGTTTGCTTGAAGAGTTTGAACAGTATGAGATGAAACAAGCCATACGTAAAGCCAAAGTAGGGATGGAAGAGGCAGACTGTGAACGTGAATACGTAGAGCCAAAACGTCCTACTCTTAGTTTTGAAGCAATTACTCTTGATAGTAAAGAGAAACTCAATGAAATACTTGACACTTTAGATAAAGATACCATAGTCGCTTTTGATACCGAGACAACAGGACTCGATACGAAAGTGGCAAAGATGGTAGGGTTCTCTTTTTGTTTAGCAAAAGATAAAGCCTACTATGTGCCAGTAGGACACTCTTATTTGGGGGTAGAAGATCAAGTAAATTTAGATGATGCTATTAGCGCACTTAAAAAGTTGATGACATTTAATGTAATTGGGCAAAATTTAAAGTTTGATTTTTCACTGCTTTCTAACCAATATGAAATGCAACCTGTCATCCCTTATGCCGATACGATGATAATGGCATGGCTTGCCAACCCTGGGAGTAAAGTAGGGCTAGACACCCTTGCAAAGCAGTACTTTGAGTATGAGATGAAACCATTTAAAGAGATGGTGAAAAAAGGGGAAGATTTTTCAGCTGTTGCTATACCTGATGCGACTTTCTATGCAGCAGAAGATGCATGGATGACCTTTTTACTCTATGGTGCCATTAGGAAAAAGATGGAACTCTCTTCTTTAACACATCTACTTAAAGAGGCAAAGAATGTAGAGTATCCTTTTATGAATGTACTTTTGCGTATGGAGCGTCTAGGCATTAAGATAGATAAGTCTAAACTCATAGCACTCAAAGAGACATTGACGAATGACTTGAACACACTCACTCAGGAGATATATGCATTGGCTGGAAGTGAATTTAACATTAAGTCTACGCAGCAGTTAGGGGTGATTCTTTTTCAAACGATAGGGCTTAAGGGTGGGAAGAAAACAAAGACAGGTTATAGTACCAATGAAGCTGTACTTAACTCACTTAAAACCGAACATGACATTATTCCTAAAATCTTAGAGTACCGTGAATACCAAAAGATACTCTCTACCTATGTTGATCCACTCTTAAAACTTGCACAAGCAGATGAAAAGTCTCGTATTTATACCAGTTTTGGACAAACAGGCACTGCTACGGGGCGGTTAAGCTCACGTGATCCTAACTTACAAAACATTCCTGTACGTTCCGCACTTGGACGTTCTGTTCGTGAAGCGTTTATAGCCAAAGAGGGCTACAAGCTGGTAAGTATTGACTACTCTCAAATAGAGTTACGTCTGCTTGCACACTTTTCACAAGATGCCGCACTGCTTGAAGCATTTAAAAATGGTGTAGATATCCACTTGGCAACGTCAACCATACTTTTTGGAGAAGAAGAAGCCAAGGAGAAAAGAAGCTTTGCCAAGTCTGTAAACTTCGGATTACTTTACGGTATGGGACCTAAAAAACTTTCTGAAGAGTTAGGTATCTCATCTTCTGAAGCAAAAGATATTATCACCAACTATTTTGCATCATTCCCTACAGTCAAAAATTTCTTAGAAGGTATACAAGAACGCGTAAAGATAGACGGCTATGTGGAGACTATCTTAAAACGTAGACGTATCTTTGACTATGAGTCAGCCAATGGTATGCAAAAAGCAGCCTTTATGCGTGAGTCTGTCAATACCGTCTTTCAAGGTTCCGCGGCTGACCTCATAAAACTCTCTATGAACCAGATAGACTCCATGATACGAGAAGAAGAGTTAGATGCCTTTATGCTCCTGCAAATCCACGATGAACTCATTTTTGAAGTCAAAGAGGAGAAAGTAGAAGAGATAAGTAAACGTTTTGTGCATACCATGGAAAATGTGTTAGAACTTGATGTGCCGTTAGAGTGTTCGGTGAGTGTTGGGGACAGTTGGGGTGAGTTGAAGTAACGTAGGTTCGATGAAATCGAACATCACAAATATGAAATACAATAAAGTATTATTTCATACAGATCGATGGTCGATTTTATCGACCCTACGTATGCATAATAATATTTGAAACCCCCAATACAATAAAAAATATGACAATTTGAAAGATTTTTAATTGAATCAATCAAAATTTGCTACCATTTACCATGTCAAATTACAGAAGAATATTT
>FPHI01000012.1_pt1 | contig 56156 bp, 63 predicted proteins | sample 1057421 | NCBI WGS metagenome assembly FPHI01 (sample SAMEA4473311, study PRJEB15554) | hydrothermal vent metagenome | biome: marine basaltic hydrothermal vent biome; feature: marine hydrothermal vent; material: water | place: Pacific Ocean | collected 2011-06-14/2011-07-23 | depth 1155 m | reverse complement strand
AGCGAAAAAACATTTCCCAACTTTAATTAATAAAGAAGGAGTATGGGGTATTAGCAGTCATTTCTAACTGTTATCCCCCTCTAAAGGGCAGATTAACTATACATTACTCACCCGTCCGCCACTTAGCTGACACTCTAGCAAGCTAGAGCCGTTCTCGTTCGACTTGCATGTGTTAAGCACGCCGCCAGCGTTCACTCTGAGCCAGGATCAAACTCTCCATTAAAAATGAAATGGTTTGATACCATTTGTCAGAATCACTTATTGTATTTCTATAATAAGTTATATTCTATCTAATTTTTTTAAAATTAGTAAAATTAAAACTCAAATAGACGTTGATTTGTTTACTTATATTTGGTTGTCAAAGATCACTCAATAACACTCTTTCTAGCAACTCGCTAGCCGTCCATGTGTTGTTGGACGCGTATTATAGCACCGAACTCTTTGAATGTCAAGGATTTTTACGAATTTTATGGATTTTTTTTTGAAAAATTTAATTGCTTACATTATATATGTGATACTTAAAGATTTCTGTTTAGCTTTAAGCCAATCCGTTTATAATTTCTTGATAAAAAATATTAAGGAATATTATGTACCTCTCTTTTTTGATTTCTGCACTTTTACTTTTATCTGCATGCAGTACTACTCCTATGCACTTGTTATCAACCGAAAACAATACGAAACAAACTATACAATCAAATCAATCTATTGCTGATCATGCCAAAGATGAATACCAAAAGTTACAGACACAACGAAACAAAGAACAAAACTAAATATTAATCTTAGATTAACATATGTACACTATACTTTAGAAAATATTAACAATTAAAGGAATATTAATGGCTTTATACGATAGAGACTATACATCAGTAGAGACCAATTATATACAAGAAGGGGCTTCTGTAAGCTTTATGAAAACAACCTACCAACTATTGGCAGCAAGCATGATTGCAGCAGCCGCAGGAGCATATGTGACTATGCCCTATACAGAGACTGTAATACAATATAAATGGCTTATTTTTGGCTTTGAGCTCTTTATGCTCTTTATTGGACTAGGTATGACAAGAAATAAGCCTGGATTAAATCTTGTAGCTTTATTTGTATTTACCTTTACAACAGGGGTTTCACTTGTACCATTGCTTGCACAACTTATCGGAATGGGGAATGGTGCGATTATTGGAAATGCATTCTTGATGACAGCTGTACTTTTTGGAGCATTAAGTCTTTTTGCGATTAATTCAAAATCAGATTACTCTAATTGGGGGAAACCTCTTTTTATTACTCTAATTATTGTAATTATTGCTTCTTTGATAAATTATTTTTTACTTCAAAGCCCAATGATGCATATCCTTATTACTGCTGGTACTTTATTACTATTTTCTTTCCTTACCATTTATGATACACAAAATATTGCAAATGGTGCCTACGATTCACCTGTTGATGCAGCGATATCTCTTTATCTTGATTTTTTCAATATGTTTACTTCTTTACTTCAACTACTTGGTATTTTTGGTAACGATGACTAATCTATATCCTACTCTTCGCCTGCTACTTAGCAAGCGAAGTAGCTTTTACAAAAAGAACTTCAAATTCCAAGTAATTTAAAGGATATATCTCCATTAATTTTTTTACTTGCTTATAACTTAATTGTTTCTCTCCACCACTTACACCAGATTTTTTAATATATTGAAACATATCTCTTACCGTCTGAAATCCAAGCTTATAAGATTTAAGTATATATGTAGCATTATAATAGCAATTTATAACCTCTTTTAATTCTTCTGCTGGATAGATAGGTGATGCTATATCTGCTGCAAGATGCAGGCTGTAAAATGTACCTGAAGTAAAAATGGCAAAATGTGCTTCTTTGGCAAGAGAAGAAAGTTGTGAAAAAGTAAAATCCAAATTTTTACTCCATTGCAGTGCAGAAGCTGAAATAAGTAAAGTTTCCTCTTTTCGAGAAGGAAGTCTTTGATACAACGCTTGTGTATTAAAATCTCCATAAACTTTTTCTACTCTTATATCATTAGGATGGATAGCTAACATTTCTTTAGAACTATCAACTGCAATAAAAGTATTATATGAGATGTTCTGTTTTTGGAGATGGTGATAAACTGCCCCACTTCCACAACCAATATCAATAATATTCTGATAATAATTTTCAGGAATTCCAGCAATTAAATTTCTTGCTACTTCAGTCTGAATAATATTATATTGATTATATTGCTGCGCAAAACGAGAAAATTCATTTATAGCTTTTAACATTATTTTCTCCTTTTAACACGATGTTTTTTATCTTCATCACTATTTCAAACTTTTTTGGGTATAATCGCCAAAATTATACCCAAATATTTGTTTGGAACTAACGCATACAAAAGAGGCAACTATGACATCAACACTTTTAATTGTACAAATTGTACTAGCTATACTTATTACTATCTCTGTACTTCTTCAAAAAAGTTCCAGTATTGGATTGGGAGCGTATAGTGGAAGTAATGAATCTGTATTTGGAGCAAAGGGTCCAACAGGTTTTCTTGCAAAAGCAACATTTACACTTGCATTTCTTTTTATTGTAAATACATTAACACTTGGATATCTTTATACTGCATCAAATTCTGCTTCAGTTACAGATACTGTTTTACCTAAAAATAATGCGGCTATACCTACAGGACAGACACATAATACATCATCAGCACCTACTGTACCAAATACAAAATAAAATATTTTACAAAGAAGAGTTCTTCTCTTCTTTTTCTTCCCTCCTATTCACTGTTTCCTAAATACATAACAAGGTAAAAAAGGGTAAAATTTATCTCATATTATCCTAAAGGAATACAGATGATTAATGACATTTTTGAACAAACCAATACAAATATGGAAAAAAGTATTGAAGCACTAAAAAGAGACTTTGCTACACTAAGAACAGGAAAAGTTACAACAGGTATTGTAGATAATATCAAAGTAGATTACTATGGTACAATGACAGCACTTAATCAAGTAGGGAATGTCATTGCCACTGATGCAACAACTATCAGTATTACTCCTTGGGAGAAAACACTTCTTCCTACTATAGAAAAAGCTATTCAAGAAGCAAATATTGGGGTGAACCCTAATAATGATGGAGATTTTATTAAACTCTTTTTCCCACCTATGACCTCAGAACAAAGACAAGAGATTGTAAAACAGGCTAAAAGTATGGTAGAAAATGCCAAAGTTGCTGTTAGAAATGTAAGAAAAGACGGGAATGACAAAATCAAAAAACTTGAAAAAGAGAAAGAAATCAGTGAAGATGAATCAAAAAAAGCACAAGAACAGATTCAAAAATTTACAGATGAGCATGTAGCTAAAATTGATGAGGCTTTCAAAGTAAAAGAAGCTGACATCCTTAAGGTATAAGTATGAATATAGAACAGGTTTATAAAGATGCCAATGCATTACTTGATGGACATTTTCTTTTAGCAAGCGGAAATCATTCTCGTCGCTATCTTCAAAGTGCAAAAGTATTGGAGTACCCTAAAAAGGCTGCCCTGCTTACTGATGCCCTTGCCCAAATGATACAGAAATCTGGTATAAAAGTAGATACCATTTGTGCCCCTGCTCTTGGTGGAGTATTGGCAGGATATGAGCTTGCAAGATCTTTAGATGTACGTTCTATTTTTGTTGAAAAAGATGGCAAGGGAGGAATGATACTTCGTCGTGGATTTGAAATAACAAAAGGTGAAAAAATTATCATTTGTGAAGATATTATTACTACTGGTGGGTCTGCACTTAAAGCTGCAAAAGCGATAGAGGCATTAGGTGGAGAGGTAGTTGCTTTTGCTTCTCTTGCAAACAGAGGATTCTGTAAAAGAGTCAATGGCACAACTACAGCAAAAGCAGATTGCGCATTACCAGAAGGAACACCACTTTTTTCTTTAGATGACTTTACCTTTGAAATGTATGCACCCCAAGATTGCCCTCTTTGCAAAGAGGGTACTTCAGAGGCTATCAAACCAGGCAGCAAATCTTAATCACCAAGGTACATATACTTTTTTATGTACCTTACATCACTCTCCATACGATTGCACACAATTCTACATCAATATCTGTTTTACGTGCTTTGATATTAAAAGGTTCTATCTCTACCTTTGAAACATCAAATTGAATATCCAACATATCTATTTTATCTTCCAGTTCATATTCTAAAGATTCTATATCATCTTGAATTTCCATCATCCGTTCTTCTGCACGACTCATATCTCCTCGTTCTTTAAGGATTTTATTTCCTTTTCTTACGACAGAAGAAATTTTAGAGGGACTTGCTTTTCCAAAAAGTACTCCAAGTACTGCTATTCCTGTTTCTATAATAGAAGAAGTAGAATCTGATGACTCTTTTTCTACACGTTCTCTTGCACGAGCAAATCTTGTCTGCAATATTTTTTCTTTTTTTGCATAACGTGCTTGTAATTTCTCTATTTCCTTCTCTTTTTTTTCATTTAGTATATCTTGTATACGTACCATAAAATCCATACGACTTTCATTGACTTTAGATTCTACCTTAAGCGATGTACAACGATAAAGTGTTATATTTTCTGTACGGTAAAGAGATTCTTTTAACTCTCGTGTAATTTTTTTTAGTCCTTTATCTTCAATAATGACTCTTGGCAAAGGCTGAAATTTTGATTGTGCAGACATATTGGTAGGAAATTTTGAAAACCCTAAAGTCTCTTTTTGTGCATCTTCCCAAGAAATAGTTTGCATCTCTTTAGAAACAGGTAATAACAGTTCATATTGCTTCTCAATGTCTATCCTCCTGCGTGCCTGATAGAAATGTACTCTTACCTTGGCACCCAAAGTAGGGGAATAACTATATTTTTCCATCATATCAGGTTCAAAATACTGCTGAATTGAACTATCTATTGTTTGATAGTTTTCAAATTGGCTATTATTATCTGTCTGTACGATTTTTTGAGATTTTGTTTCTATTGCCTGTATCTCTTTTTGTGCATGCATAAGTTTAGAAATTTCGTCTCTCTTCAGTGGCCCCTTAAGATAAGAGATTACCCAGCGTGTAGTGAAAAGTCTTATGTCCTCAAGATGTGCAGACTTTAAGAAGAAGGTTCGTTTCTTCAGATTTGCTAAAAGTGTTTTGATTTCACCTTTATTAAAAGAAGTCCCTATTTTCCCACCCAATCCATCTATCACGCGTTCAATATCCTGTATCGTCTGTAAGCGACCAATAAACCATGTACCAATATTGGAAAGTCCTTTATAGTCCAAATCTACAGGATTTTGTGTACTCAATACCACGCCTACACCAAATGCTCTGGCTTGCTTAAGAAGCAGAAGCATTGGTTCTTTACTTGGTGGATTTTTCGTCGGAGGGAAAAATCCATAGATTTCATCCATATAAAGGAGTGTTTTAAGTGCTGATGTTCCACTCTGTCTTCTCATCCATGCGATATACTTATTAAGTAAGAGTGTTACAAAAAACATACGTTCATCATCATTAAGATGAGAAATAGAGAAAATTGCTACCTTAGCTTTACCGTTCTCATCATAAAGAAGTTTTTGAATATCCAAATTCTCTCCCTCTCTCCATAATGAAAAAGAGGGACTTGCCAAAAGAGCATTAAATTTTGTTGCCAATTTAAACCGTGAATCTTGTCCATAAAAATCATCTAATGCCAATACTCCTATCTTTTGAAAGGAGGGTTTAATAATTTTTCCTATTAATAATTCAATACTTAAATCTTCCTCTGCCAACCATGCCTTTGTAATAATTTGGGCAAGAAGAATATACTCTTTGGATTCTAAAGGGTCAGCATTGATTCCAATAAGAGAAAGCAAAGAAGTTGTTGTGCTTTTAAGATATGAAGCAAAAGTATCACTCTCCTGCATCACTTCCTGAGGAGGAGTTTGCAAAGAAGAGATAATATTAATCGCTACCCCAGAAGAAGAACCTGGAGTATAGATAGTTTTAGGAACTGCTTGCAACTTAGCGATTCGTGTACTCTCTTGCCCCCAAGAAGAGATACCTTCCTTCCACATAGATGCTATCTTCTTTGCATAAGTGGAGACATCTTCCTCTTTGGCATAGGCTTCATCTTTTACCCATGATTCAAAAGTTTTTGAAGAGAAAGTACTATCTACAAGACAAAGATTCCCCATATCCCCTTTTGGATCAATAACGATTGAGGGAATATTATCAATTGCTGCTTCCTCAATAATCCCTACTCCCAGCCCTGTTTTCCCTGAACCTGTCATACCTATTATTGCAGCATGTGTTGTAAAATTTTTATTTTTTAAGAGAGTTAATGCTTCTGTTGCATTCATTGTCTCTTTATTAACATCTTTTCCAAGATAGAAAAGTCCTAATTTTTCATATATCTCCTGCATGGGTATCCTTTTTACTCTCTTATTAAGATAGACTATTTTTTCTTCTTTTGTTTTTTTATTTTAGGTTTATGTATACCTTGAAGCATAAACCGAATAGGTTCTTTGGCATTTTGTTTTAAAAGTACTACAACTTTATCTCTTTCACGATAGACATCAAAAACTTCTATATCTTTCAGAACACTATCTATTTCCACCTTATCTTCAAAGCGCAAAGGAAGTGAATAATTATTACCTTCTACTCTTACAAGCATATTCTCTTGTTTTAATACAAGCCAACATACTTTTGCCAAACTTAAAGCATAAAGAGAGTTACTTGTCTCTTGCAGGCAAAGACGAGTATATTCATCTCGTACTATCGTAATATTTCCATCTGAACCTGCGATATCCAAGTAAAGTACTTTTGTTGCCTGCGTAACTTTTTTAGCCTTTTGAAGATAATTAAAAAGGTGATTATTGGATTCTTTCATCATGCTAACAGCTGAGAAAAGTGCAACAAGAACAATACCAAGCAGAGCGATAGAGATAAGTACTTCCAGCAAAGTAAAAGCTTTTCTTTCTCTTGATAGCTGTATAAACATTATCCGTCCATTATTCCTACACGAATAGCTTCTTCATAACTTGTTTCTCCTGCAATAAGCATACTTCTTAATCTGTCAGAAATAGTTATCATCCCTTTTGCTTTCATATTCTCCCGTACTTGATGGTCATTAAATCCATCTTTCATCATCTTTTTTACACTATCGTCAATAACAAAAAGTTCTCCAATAGCCTGCCTGCCTTTGTATCCTGTGAAATCACATACTTTGCATCCTGTTGCTTTATAAAAAGTCCCATCATGAGATAAAGAGAGTTCTTTTCTTATTACAGCAGAGAGATTGGTCTTTTCCTTACAGGAAACACAAAGTTTACGTGCAAGTCTCTGAGCTAAAACACCTAAAAGTGTAGAAGAGATAAGAAAATTTTCTATCCCCATATCCATCAGTCTGCTAAGTGAAGATGTTGCATCATTAGTATGTAAAGTAGAAAGCAAAAGGTGTCCTGTTAATGCTGAACGCAAAGCAATATCCGCAGTTTCAGAATCACGTATCTCCCCTACCATTATAATATCAGGGTCTTGCCTTAAGATAGAACGAAGTCCTGCTGCAAAAGTTAATCCCACTTTAGTATTGACCTGAATTTGTGAAATATTATCTGCATTATATTCTACGGGATCTTCTACTGTAATAATATTTTTATCCGGTGTTGCAATATGTTGTATGCAAGCATGCAGTGTCGTTGATTTACCTGAACCAGTAGGACCTGTTACAAGCAACATTCCATGAGCATGATTTAGTAGCTTATAAAGTTCTTTTGTAATATCATCTGTAAATCCCAAAGACTCCAATGTAGGGATATGTTCACTTTGAGACAAAATACGCATAACCACTCTTTCACCATGGTATGTTGGTAAAATAGATACCCTTACATCAATATTTTTCCCAGAAATACTCAATTGCGTACGTCCATCCTGAGGTATCCGTTTTTCTGAAATATCCAAATTGGAGATTACTTTAATACGATTTATAACCAATGCTACAATACTTTTATCCAAATCAAGGTGTTTTTTCAATGCTCCATCGATACGTAAACGAACTTCCCCTTTACGCTCCGAACTCTCAATATGAATATCACTTGCACCTTTTTGCAATGCCTGAAAAAAAAGTGAATTTACAAGCTTAATAATAGGAGCAGAATCTTCACTGGAAAGTAAATCTTGAGAATTTCGGATAAATTCCAAAAGATCATCTTCTACTTCTATCAATTCATCAGAAGTAGTTGCCATAGCTTCAAAATCTGAACCTGTTTGAATTTCTAAAAATTTATTTTTAAGACGTTCAAAACTTTCAAAATCAGTAGTATAAATAGGATAGGATAGAGAAAGTTTAGAAAAATAGTTCAATGATTCAACCAAAGAACTTTTCTCTACGATACAGACGTTGACACCCTTGACTACAGAAAAAAGTAATGCATGTTTCAGTGCCAATTTATGGTTAATCTTCTCCTCCCAAAGCGGTTCAAGGTTTACATCTTGCAGATGTGGGAAATGCATTACCATTCCCCCTGTGAATTTCGACGTATTCTTCTGCGTGAATCAGAGGAAGAGGGGCGAGGAAGTGCCACCCCCTCTTTTTTAGCTTCAAGCTGCTTTTCTACAAATCGATTATAACGATGCTGCACCTCTTTCAATTCAGACAACATCTCTTTGAGTTTCTGAAGATCACTGCTTTTTCTCACAATATAGGGGGTCAAATAAACCATAACATTCTGTTTTCTCTCTATGCTGGAATTATGAGTAAATAAAGAACCCAAAAGAGGAATGTCTCCTAATATCGGTACTTTTGATACCCCTTTTCCAGTTACACGCTTAATTAAACCACCCAATACAATCGTTTCCCCATTATTGACAATAACATTTGTTTTTACTGTTCTTTTTGTTGTTGTTGGTCTATCTGAAATTTGTTCAGAAGAGGGATCAATATCTTCTATCTTTGCTTCCACTTCCAGTGTTACCTGATTGTTATTTGAGAGTCTTGGCTTTACCAGCAGTGTTAACCCTATATCTTCCCTTGAGTAGTTATTTACAATATTGGAAGCTCCTGTTGTGGACTGTTGCCCCTGTGTTAAAATAGAACGTGTCTGCCCTACATAAATAGATGCTTCTTTATTGTTTGTACATAAAACTGATGGTTCTGAAAGCAATTGTGCTGCACCATTTTTTTCTAAAAAATCCAATTGAGCCCCCAATGCAAATACTTTATTGGTAGCATTAAATTTAAAGCTGGGTTCCTTTGTTGTTATTGTACTACCACTTGCTGTTGTTGTTGTACTTTGATTATTATTATTTAAAAAAGCCAGCAAGGAAGGAGAGATTTGCAATGCACTTGCCCCCAAATTTCCTGCCAGTGTAAATAGCCCTGAAGAACCAATAGCCCCTCCATTCAACCCATAATTAAGTCCAATCTGTTCAGCCATATTGCTATCAACCTCAACAATTTTTGCCTTTACATAAACCTGTACTTTGGGGATGTCTATTTTGCTAACTGTCTGACGGATATTTTTTATCTGTTCCCCTGTAGCAAGCAAAATAAGAGCATTTCGTTCAACGTCAGAAACTACCATAGCCTTTAAAGGAGCTTTACCACCTTTTTTTGAGTTTTTCTTGGCAATGGCATTCATCTGAGAAACAAGTTTGGATAAAATCTTTTCCATATCTTCAACATTGGAATTATTGAGACGGATAACATACATTTTTTGAGTTTGATCTTCCCCTTTAATATCCAGCTTCTTAATAAATTTAATCATCCTTGCCGTATTGGTTGCTTTTCCAATCAAAATAATAGAATTGGTAGCTTCATCTTTAAAAATATCTACTTTTTCACTCTCAATTGTTTGAGGAAAAAGTTTTTTTGCCATATTTTGAGCATTGGAAAAAACCTCTTTAGTCGTAGCATTTTTAAGATGTAGTACCGCAGAGATTTTTTCTCCACGCTCTTCTACTACATGAATAATTTTTGCAATAGCTTTAAGTGTACGTGGAAAAGCTGTAATCGCAAGCACATTATTCTCTTTAAAAGAGATTACTTTGGCATTTTTATGAAGCAGAGGTTTAATTTTGGCACGGATTACTGCGGCATTGGAATTATGAAGAGGAAACATTACTGTTTTCATCGTATCCCCATCTATCTTTGTTGTAACAGGCAATCCTTCGCCTGCGGCCTGTGAAGATTTAACGATTTTATAATAAGCCCCCTGATCTACAATCGTTAACCCTTTTCCTCCCAAAATAGAGTTGGCAAGAGGGAAAAGTTCACTTTTTTTAATAGGTGTTTGAGAAACAAAATTTATCTTTCCTTTCAAATCACCCTCTATAAGAATATTTTTCTTTGTTATCTTGGAAACCATCTCTACAAAATCTTTTACCAAAAGATTTCTAAAGTTTACATCTATCTTCTCATCATCTGCATATACTCCCAATGAGAGTAGTAACAGTACCCCTAATATTATTTTAGTTAACTTCATATTCCAACTCCATTTCTTCTTCTCCTCGTTCTATAACCAAACTGAGATTTTCAACATTTTTAATATTTTTATAAACAGCAAATGCCGCAGCATAACTATTAATTGCCTGTCCATTGATTGACTTTATAATATCATTACGTTTTATACCAAGATCGGCAAAGGGAGTACCCCTCTTTACAAAAGTGATACGAAAGCCTACCAAATCCTGCCCTTTTTTAACCTCTTTGATACCAATATTTTTATAAATATCTTTTTCGTGATCAGCATAATGTTCAAGTAGCGTACGATCAACTATTTTATAATCTCCTGCATCAGTTACTTTCCCAAAAGTATTTTTTTTATGCTTATTTTTCTTGGATGATACATTTACAGGAATAATACTTTTAGCCATTATTTTTGTTTTATCTTTTATGAGTGAAATCTTATAGGTTTTATCATTTTTCTTAAAAACAGCAAAATCATGTGTTGCAGTATCTAATATAAAGCCATTAATACTCTCTCCCGTACCCAATACTTTTGTAGATTTTTTATATTCAACAGTAACAACCGTAATCTCTGAATCATGATAGATTGCCAAAAGTCTGATATCTTTAATACTCCCCCCTGTAATCTTAACAGGACGCTTAACTTTTGGATGCGTGGGAGCAGGAGCTTCATTAGGAGTAAGTTTTACATGATAATAGAGACTTTTACTTTTTTCCTCTTTCTTCTGATCAATATCAAACTCAGCAAGCCAAGTACTCTCAACAATAAACCAAAATAATTTTACTCCCAAGAACACAGAGAGAAGAAGGATAAGTATTCTCATAATATTTGGACTAAAAAGAGCCTTCATAAAACCATCCTTTCTCATCTTTTTTCAAAAAAGGTTTTAACATATCAATCTCACCGTTTTGTACAAAATCAAGATGAACCATACCTGAAGGAATCTCTATCTTCCCTGCTATATGACCAAAAGAACCATTGGCATCCACAGAAAGAGAGGATGGATTAAGAAGATGATACTCCAAAGTTGCTTTCTGCAGAAAAGCAGGGACTTTGCTATGCAAAGCCTCATCAGCCACTATCTCTTTTATCTCAATAGAGTTATAAAACAAGAGGGTAAATAAAGAGAGCTCCTTTATTTTTGCCACCTCTATTCCTTTTGCATAAAGATATACATTCTTTATGTGCAAGGAGAATAACCCCTCCTCTATCTTCTCCTCGTTTAAACGTATCTCTTGTTTTGCCAATTGTGCTTCAAGAGTATAATAAAATGCTGTTTTTGGCATAAACAACAACAAAGAGAACCAAACAAACAAGAGTATTAACATCACTTTTTTTACCATTTGCATTTGAACTCCATGGTATAGGATGAACCTACTTTTTTAATTTTCAATGTTTGTATCTCTACGGCCAAATTTAATATTTTACTAACTACCCTGTTAAGTTCTGAGGCATTTAATGTAGAAAATGTTGCCGTTATCTTCCTGCCTTTTTTTTGCCATTTTAATTTAGAAGTACTGATATGCGTTTTTAATTTATCTACTTTTTTGTTTATTTTTTTATCTCCCCACACATCCTGTAGGGCAATAACCTCTTTAAGCTCAGACAAAGTAGTCTTTATTTGAGAAGTTCCCATAGTCTGAGTAGAGACCTTTTGATATTTATAGAGCAGACCAGAGAGCATTAAGACCAAAGTAAATACTACAATAAACTCATTTTTATATCGTTTCCAATTCACAAAACAGCTCCTATCTTCAAGGAATTACTCTTTGGTACACGTATAGCATTAAACTTTTGTTGTCTTGCCAAATCCTGTAACTTTTTTACCACCTTTTGGTTTTTACAGTCAAATACTGCATGAAACTCTTTATCATCAATACTGAATGTTGTAAGAGTTACTCCTTTAAATATCATTTGGGAGAGTCGGTTTATCACCTCACGTTTTTTACGTTCTTTTTTGTTTATACTACGATATTTACTTCCAATACTTTCTCTGGTATAGCTACTTTTTAAAGAAGGATGACTTTGCAGAAGTGCCTCCATTTCCTTTATTTCTGTAGTATTTTCTTGTGCATAACGCATACCCTCTGCAAAGAATATCAAAGCAAAAATAGAAAAAACAGCCGCTAAGATATAGGCATCTTTTTTTTCAAAAATAGAACTTTTTCCACCCTCTAAGGTCACTCCTTTTGCAGGAGTAAAGCTATGATTTATATCTTGAGAGAGGCTCTCCTCTTCAAGTGCCACCTGCGGGATAACAACCACACTCCCATTGAGTACTGCCAAAGCTTCACTATCGCCTATTTTGATGGGTTTATCAAAATTTTCTATTCCCTGTTCTGAAAAAAAGAGTTTATCCACCTTGTCAACAGCAATACCTTTTTTTTCTAAAAACTCCTCTATCTCATCTATATCATATGCAATAAAAAGCCAACTATTTTCTTCCTTGCTTACAAAATAACGTGTTCCTGACTTTATCTCAAGCAATCCGTCAAACAAAGAGGGAGCAATAGCTTTTGCCTGGTAGGCATACCTAACAGGCACCTCTTCTCTTTTAAGTGTATAAAACTGGGGACTGAGCATAAGATTTACAGATGTTTCAAGCGTCTGGTAAGGCATCTGCTTATGCACAAGAAGAAGCGTTTTAGTGTTTCCCGTAAAATTCAAAATGTTTTGCTCCTCCATCTATATATCTAAAACTAAAGTGATACCCGTCACCATACCTTACACTACACATTGACTGTCCCAAAAAAGTCTCTTCTGCAAGCAATGGCTTTTTTTGGGCATAATTCAATCCGTTTTCCTCAACAAATACAGCAAGAGAACTCTTTTCTGCTGCATTATGCCACTCATTGACTGTTGCCAAATCTATATCAAACAACAAAGAGATAAGTTCCGCAGAACTGTACTCTGCATCTATTTTTTGTGCTTTATCTGAGAAACTAAAATATTTACGCCATGGGATATGCCCCACATGGCTATCATCTGCTTCCAATTGATAGCGACTGACAATATCAGAAAACTGTTCATAAGATATAATACCGTTTTTTTGCCTAAGTCTGCTTTGTTCACGCACAACAAATGTAGAAGATCCACCGATTTCAAGAGTGAGCATCTCCAATAGTCTATCTGGATCTTCAACCCCATATTGTTGCACCAAAATATCAAAAATTCTTTGTGCTTCTTCATAAAGATAGTGTCGTTTTTTATCTTCTTCAAAACCAAGCCAATTGATATTAATTCCTTTTGCCAATGGTTCACATTTAAGAGAAAGCGAGAATCTTTTATCTGGAGATTGTAAGAAAACAGGGACACGATACAATATATTAAAGAGTGCTTTTTTATCTTTAACTTTCTCAAATACTTCTAAAATATCTGCATAATAGACATCTGCCTGAATCAAAGCCTTGGTTGTATCGGAATCCTCTTTAACCTCATCAAAATACCCTAACAAGACAACGGTTAATGCAATAATAACCGACAATACAGAAAGGGTTATCAAGAGGGCAAAACCACTTCTTTGAGAGTGTATCTTTTGATACGGCAGATTTTTATCCATCTAAAAGCTCTATTCAAGTAAAATTAATAGAAATATTATACCCAAGGAAACTAAATGCACCATAGCGTACAGAAAAGATCCGGATTTTCCCTTATTGAATTACTTATAGTAATTGTCATTTTAGGAGGGCTTGTGGCTGTTGTGGCTCCAGGACTTATGGACTCTGCCGATCAGGCAAAGAGAGATACGGTTTGTCTTAAAATGAACGATTTAAAAAAACGTCTTGATATGTTTAAACTAGATAATGGTACCTACCCTGAAACCGAAGAGGGATTTGAGGCACTCCTCTCCAATCCTGACAGCGACAAATATCCAGGGTATCGTGCAAAACCCTATCTAAGAAAGCTGCCAAAAGATTCATGGAAAACACCTTTTATCTATATTAAGAAGGGTGATGATTTTGAGATTATCTCATTTGCAGCAGACAGAAAAGAGGGAGGAGAAGAGAACGGAAAAGATATTCTTTTCTCTACCTGCAATAAATAACTTTTACCAACAACCTTATGAAACACTATTTACGTAAAGGTTTTACACTTATTGAACTGCTTATTGTAATATTTATCATCTCTATGGTCTATTTTTTAGGTTTTCATGGGATAGAGCTAGATAAAAAAAAACCTAAAGTGCTGACACCACTTAATCTTAAAGAAAATATTGTAAAAAACAAATGGTTCAATGGGCATGCTACACTTTTATGTACAGACAAATGTTCTTCATGCTACCTTCGACAAGATCTCTCCAGTCCCTTTCACGCCTACAGCAATCCTATTAATCTAAAAAATTTACAAGTCTATACACTCGACACTGATGATAATTTAATACCTGTAGAATATGAACGCTTTCATAATAAAAAAATATGCCTAAAAATGGATTTTTATGACAATGGAAGTAGTACGCAGATTATTTTAAAACAAGATAAAGATATCTACTTTTTACCTGCTTTTTTTGGCAAAGCAAAGCATTTTGACTCACTTAATGCGGCAAAAGAGTACTGGCTTAAAAATAATGATTTGATTACAGACAGAGGAAATTTTTATTGAGATACACAAATCCCCTTCCCCGCTTACGCCCAGCATTTACGATTATAGAAATTTTAATCTCGGTTATTATTATTTCATTCTCAATTATTTATGTACTTAAAATACACAGCCAAAACCATGCAGAGATTGTCTATATCTCACAACGAAACAATCGTACTTTAGAAGATTCACTCTATCTCTCTACCTATGTATTGAAATACCATAAAGAGACCAAAACTGCATACGATTTAATCAGTCAGGATCTGCATATCAAAAACCTTGAAAGTCGTGAACTGCTTAAACAAAACAAACGAGATATTTTTATTCCTGAGGAGATTGAAATTGCCCCACCTCCTGAGACAAGAGGACCCACGGCTATAGCTAATGAAATTAGACTAAAAGGGAAACATGCTTCAAGCTACTGGCATTTCAAACTTAAAAACCTCTAACACTTTTTGTAGAAGTTTTAATAAAACCAATAAAAAGCAGCATTCCCGTAAAAAGCAACAAGATATTTCCCAATATATCATGAGACCAATGAAAATCAGCATATCCCTCTCCTGTCTGCACAATATATACGACAAATAAAATACGTATTACATTAACTATAGAAAAGATGATATAACCTAAAAACATCCAAAGTATTTTATACTTCCATGTTCCATAGTAAGCCAAAACAGAAGCAAATAAAAAGAGAATGGGTATCATACCATTACATGCTTTTGTAATAAAAATTTTATAGTGAGGGTTAATCCAAATATCAATCCCCTGTAACTGTTCTGGCTTTAAAAAGAAATCCAGCAAAAAAAGGGTCAGACGTGTCTGCTCCTCATTAAGCATTACAGAAATCACAGAGGTAGGGAGATAAAAGAGTGCAAATAATCCCCCTAAAAAAATAAAATACCGTACGACAAATTGTTTCATGTATTACTATAGCAAGATACAGCTAAAAAAGTTATAATACCTACCATAATAGTAAGATAAGGACCACATACTATGCTTTTTAAATACAAAGGGTTTGATAAAACAGGTAAAAAAGTAAAAGGCACAGTTACCGCTACTTCCATTGAGGAAGCAGGACATAAACTTAAAGCACAAAATATATATTATGAGGGGCTTACTCCCAGCAAAGAATTTTCTCTTGAAGCCTTCTCAAAAAGACAAATGTCTGGTGAACGTCTAGCTACATTTTCTAAAGAACTCTCCTCCTATCTTAATTCAGGCATGACTATTCTTACTGCAATCAAACTCCTTGAAAAGCAACATGAAGGAGAAAAACGCTATGTCTCTTTTTTAAATTCTATTAAAACAATGATAGATGAGGGAAAATCACTTTTTCATGCGCTTCAATCCCAAAAAGTATATTCTCTTCCCGATTTTTATCTGCAAAGTCTCAATGTTGCAGGACAAAGTGGGAAAATGGTAGAAGTACTTACCAATATGGGAACTTTCTTCTCTACACAAAACAAAGTACGTAAACAGGTAAAAGGGGCAATGACCTATCCTGCCATCATTTTTACTATTGCGATAGGGATGACCTCTTTTCTTATTGCATTTGTTGTACCAAAAATTACAGAGATCTTTGATGATACAGGGCAGGAACTTCCTCCTATTACCCAATTTGTCCTTGGGCTAAGTGACTTTTTAACAGCACATTATATTGCATTGATTACAGGGGGGATTCTCTCTCTTCTTGCTTTTAAAATTCTTTATGCCAAAATAGAAGGATTCCATCGTATAATTGATGCAGGACTACTTAAGATACCGATACTTGGTACACTCATACAAAATCATGAACTTGGACGTTTTTCCTACATTCTCTCCTTAATGCTTCATTCAGGCGTTGCCTATGCCCAAGCTGTTCATCTTGCACAGGCAGCTTTTGGAAATTTTGGACTTAAAGCACTTTTTGAAAGTGCTACACTCAAAGTACAAGAAGGAAATAAACTCTCCAATGCTTTGCAAATGACAAAAGGGGTCAAACTCAAACGTAACTTTATGCAATCTTTGGCACTGGGCGAAGAATCCAGTGAGGTTGCCAGTATTTTAAACAATATCTCCAGCCTTTATGCAGAGGAAAATGAAGAGAGGCTCAAGCTTCTTCTTGGACTGCTTGAACCCTTTATGATGCTCTTTATTGGTACAATAGTTGGGGTAATTGTCTCAGCGATGCTCCTCCCTATCTTTACAATGACACAAGGACTACAATAATTATGGCAAAACAACGCTTTAGAGAACTCAAACAAAAAAAATATATTCCAAGAGAAAATCAATCAAACACACCAAAGCATCTGGCCACAGCCAAATTAAAAATAAAAGCTTTTTTAACCGACGCTTTTATGCTGCTTATGCCCATTATGTATATTGTCTTTTACCTTGTTATGGGGGGAAGAGAAGGATTTGCTACGCATAAATTGATAGGCTGGATAGCAATTCTTATTCCGCTGGTTATTGCACAAACACTCTTTATGTACTACACTTCGCAAACTCCGGGTTACCGTGCATACAACCTTAAAGTTATTGATGCAAATACACAGCAAAAGCCCTCATTATTTAGTATTATATTCAGAAACCTCTGTGCTGTTTTATCATTTCTTACTCTCATAGGATGGGTAATGATGTTTCTAAGAAAAGACCGTAAAACACTACATGATTTACTTTCAGCTACGGAGATAGTGACTATTGATGCACCCCAAACCTAAATTACTCTCACCCCTTCTTGGCACCTACTACTTTTTCTACTTTGCACTGGTAGGGGTCTATGTTATTTTTATGCCCAAAGTACTATTGGAATTAGGGTATGCTCCTGTAAAGGTAGGTATTATCTATGCTGCTGCTCCATTTATGCGTTTTTTGCTGCCTTTTATCTTTAGACATTATATTACACTGACACCACGAATCTATCAACTCTCTTTATTTTCTACTTTTATTGGTACACTTGTTTTTCTGCAAACAGTTGATGATTTTTATTTCTATCTTACTGCAAACCTTCTTTTTGGAGCCTCTATGGGGGTATCTCTTCCTTACGTTGAGACCATTGCTCTAGCAACATTATCCAAAAAACATTATGGGAAAGTCCGTCTTTGGGGTTCTCTTGGCTTTATGAGTATAGCCTTATGGCTGGGTAAAATACTGAGTTCACCGCACGAAGCACTCTATTACCTCTGCGCTACAGCTTTTTTAACACTTGTCTGCGGAAGTATCATAACCCGATACGACACCATACCCCATAGCACCATACAGGAAGATGCTTCATTTTCACTACAAAGATATTGGGCATTTTGGATATCTGTTTTTCTTATGCAGGTAGGGTTTGGAGGATTTTACAACTTCTTTACTATTTATGAAACCTCTCATGGTATTTCACTTGAAACCACTTCATGGATGTGGAGTTTTGGTGTTTTTTGTGAAATATTTATGCTTTATTTTCAAGCTCCTCTCTTGCAAAGGAACCTTCTTCATATCTTACAGTTTGCCACACTTATCACCTCTTTACGATGGCTAATACTCTATCTCTTTCCAGACTCGGTAATACTCACTTTCTCTTCTCAGTCACTGCATGCAATTAGTTTTGCACTCTACCATACAGCAGCAATTACCTATGTCTTTTCTCTCTATACACAAAAGAAGCTTGCCCAACAGTTTTTTCTTGGCATTGCTTTTGGTCTAGGAGGCTCAGTAGGAGCGGTACTTGCAGGACAGCTCTATGGGAAATACCTTTTTCTGACAGAATCTCTCATTACGCTCTTGGCATTTTTTATTTTACGATTACATCAAAAACGAAAAAATTATCTTAAAAAGGAGTCTTTTTAATATGAAACCTTATCAAACCGCTGTTATTTTTGCAGGGGGAAAAAGCCGCCGTATGGGTAAAGACAAAGCACTTTTGCCTTTTGGAGATTCCCAATCTCTTACCCATTATCAACATACAAAGCTAAAAAAAGATTTTAAAGATATCTATATCTCTGCCAAAAAGAATAAATTTGATTTTCCCTGCAAAATCATTAAAGATATATATCCTGAATCCTCCCCTCTTGTTGCTCTGCTCTCTATCTTTAAAACACTAGAAACCAAAGAGGTATTTGTATTGAGTGTTGATACCCCTTTTATAGACAGCCGTATCATCCAACATATTATGGAAACAAAAAGAGAAGGTGCAGATATTATTGTGGCCAAAAGTCCAAAAGGCATACAGCCTTTATGCGCATGTTATCATCGCTCTATTGTACCTCTTCTAGAGGCACAATACAACATTAAAAATCATAAACTTACAGATTTATTACACCTTGCAAATATAAAACAGGTTCCCTTTAAAGAAGAGTACCCCTTTACAAATCTCAATCATCCCAAAGAGTATAATGCTGCGCTATTAAGCCTTACTACTCACTAAACAGGTACCACCTTCTATCATTTGTGTCATCAATTTTCGGGAGAAGACAACAAACTTTTCAAAAAGCGTACTTTGATATTTATCTTTATGGTAAACCATAAGAAAATCTCTCTTGCATGCAAACGCTTTCATATCTATTTGGTACAATTTCCCCTCTTCTAGTTCTTTCTCTACAGAAATTTTGGAAATACATGTTAAGCACTCTCTATTCATCAAAATACTCTTAATAGATTCCGTATGTCCAAGCTCTAAAAAAATATTTAAATTATCTACTTTTTCCTTAATATAATCCAAAAAGACTTCTCGTGTTCCTGAACCTTCTTCTCTGAGTACCCATCGCTTTTGTGCCAGTTCATCAATACAACTTGCATGACAAAGATTTTTATTGGCAGTAACCACTACCAACTCATCTACACCTATCTTCTCTTTAATAATCTCTGAGCCAGAAACAAACCCTTCTACAAATCCAATATCAATACTCCCCTCTTTTACCATAGTAGCAATCTCTTTGGTATTTCCCTCTTTTAATGTAATTTTTACATCTGGATATGAACGCATATAGCTACAGATAATTGCAGGCATAAGGTAATCCACAATTGTAGTACTTGCCCCTACCCGAATCATCCCCTTGTTTTCAGAATTTTTAAATTCATGCTCAATATCCGCAAACTTTTTAAAAAGAGGAGAAATCTCTTTATAAAAAGCCCGTCCAACTTCATTTAAAACCAATTTTTTATTAATTCTGTCAAAAACAGGACGTCCCAATATATTTTCCAACTCTTTAATGGACATAGAAACTGCCGATTGACTTAGCTTCATCTCCTTTGCAACATTGGTAAGATGCCCTATAGCCACAACATGAATAAAAATTTCTATTTGCCGTAATGTCAATTTCACTATTTACTCTTTTTCATCTATTTTAAATTTATATTTATTATCAATCATAACTCTATTGTATCAAAATTATAGTATAATTCGGCAAATATTATCAATAATTTTGAATAAAAAGGATTTTTATGGCTTTTTCTCTACAAAACCATAAAGGAACATTCAGTGGTATTTTATTTATTACTATTTTTGCCGCTGCTGCAACCTATATTTCTGGATTAGCTCCTGTAAAAGCATTGGGACTTTCTCCTCTTGTGATAGGTATCGTAATGGGTATTTTTTATGCCAATACCCTACATAATCAAACACCTAAAGAGTGGCAAAGTGGTATCACTTTTTCTGGAAAGAAAATTTTACGTTTTGCTATCGTCATTTATGGTTTTAGAATTACCTTTCAGCAAATCGCTGAAGTTGGGATGGATGGCTTTTTGGTTTCACTCATTATGTTGAGTTCAACACTTATTATTGGTTCATGGCTTGGTACAAAAGTTTTTGGTATGGAGAAAGACACTTCTATCTTGACAGCTTCTGGTGCTTCCGTATGTGGTGCTGCAGCTGTACTTGCCACAGAGCCTGTACTCAAAGCTGAAGCGTACAAAACAGCTATTGCAGTTTCTATGGTTGTACTCTTTGGAACTATCTCTATGTTTCTCTATCCTCTACTCTATACTACGGTTATTGAAAATGCTACAGGTTTTTTACATATGAGTGCGAGAGAATTTGGTATTTATGTAGGTGGTACTATCCATGAAGTAGCACAAGTAGTAGCAGTTCCTGCTTCTGTACCAGGCACACCACAAGAGATGGCAGATGCAGCTGTTATTGTTAAGATGACCAGAGTTATTATGATTGCTCCTATGCTTATCGTTCTTGGTCTTTACCTTGCTTGGGATGCCAAAAGATCTGGTGGGGAAAGAGATGAAAAAACGAAACTTGTTATTCCTTGGTTTGCAGTATATTTCATCATGGTGGCAGGATTTAACTCTTTTCACCTCATCCCACAAAATATTGTAAATATTATCAATGAAATAGATACTTTCTTACTTACTATGGCAATGACAGCCTTAGGTATGGGAACTATTTTCTCTAAATTTAAAGGTTTAGGACTTGCCCCTATTTATACTGCACTGAGTATGTTTGTATGGTTAGTTATGGGTGGTTTTATCATTACCAAACTTGTAGTAGAAGTTTTATAATCTTCTATAGAAGAAGAAAATCTTTTATTTTCTTCTTCTATAACTCAAAGCCTCAAGTATATCTTTTTTCTCTATCTTTTCATTTTTATTCAAATCTGCAATCGTACGTCCTATCTTTTTTACCGAAGCTATACTTCTATGTGAAAGTCCAAACTTTCCTATAGCAGATGCTAATATTTTATCTGCCTCACTACTAAGTAAACAGTAGGTCTCTATCTCTTCTTCTTTCAATTTACCGTTAAGTCTCTCTTGCCCTCTACTCTTTTGCATTTTAAATGCTTCTATAACAGCTTGATGCATCACTTTGGAAGTGACATCGCTCTTATCCTCACTCTGTACTTCCTGCATCACTACAAAAATATCTATTCTATCCAAAAAAGGATCTGACAATTTATTGGCATAACGTTTTATCTCCATTTCTGAACAACGACAACTTTTTACCTTGGAAAGCAAATTACCACAGGGGCAAGGATTTTGTGCCGCAACAAACATAATATCCGCCTCATATTCTATCTTGGCATTTACCCGTGCAATATGCACTTTCCTGTCAGACAACGGTTCTCGCATTGCCTCAAGTACCTGTTTTGAGAAATGTGGAATTTCATCAAAGAACAAGATACCATTATTTGCCAAAGCCACCTCACCTATTTTGGCTTGTCCAGAACCTCCTCCAAATACAGAAGCCGACGTAGCGGTATGATGAGGTGCACGCATTGGTCTAATGGCTTTAAACGTAGGAGTCTCTCCATCCAAAAACTGATGTTTGGCAACAGAGAGCAACTCTTCCTCTTGCATAGGGGGAAGAATATCTTTAATACGTTTGGCTATCATACTCTTCCCGCATCCGGGATTCCCTTCCATAAAAAAGTTATGCATCCCCGCAGCAGCAATGAGTGCCGCTCTTTTTGCTACATTTTGCCCCTTGACCTCTTTGAAATCACTCTCATACTTCTCTTCATAATAATATGAAGTATTCTCGAGAATCAAGCTTTTCGCATCATATTCAAAATGCTGTACATTACTTGCAAATTTACCTTCTTTAAAGAGAAGTATTGCATCATTCAATGTTTCAACAGCAATAAAATCAACCCCTGAAATATGACTTAAATGACAAATAGATTCCTTTGGGACAATAGCCCTTTTTACCAAACCTTGCTCTTTGAGAGATAAAATAAGCGGGAAAAGCATTGATGAACTTTTAACCCTCCCGTCAAGTCCAAGTTCTCCAAAAACAAAAAGCCCCTCTTGTGCAAATGCTTTTTTATTCAATGCTACAAGAAGCGCCAATGACAAATCCATATGCGTACCATTTTTTTTTAAGATTTCTAGGATATAACTCTTAACTAAAGTATGAATAATCCACGCTGTCTAGGCAGTTTTTCACAGTTAAATGATTAATCATGAAAACCATAACTTAACTCTAAGATAAGTTATCTTGGTAAATTTACATGCATTTATTACACAACCGAAATTCACAGATAGTGAATTTATCACTATTCTGTTATCTACTTCTATTAAACTAATAACATGAAACCTACTAAAGATATTTTATCCGATATAAGCAGACATACCTATAACCAAATAACACACTACACATTTAATCGTGGCACATTAAAGGTTGATGAGAAATATAGAGAAGGAAGACTTACTGCACTCAATTATGTATCTGAATTGACTTTCTATTATATGAATCTTGAAAAAGAGATACACAAACAGTTTAGAGAGCAGATAAACCATCAGATGAAATCTAACTCTTGCTTACCACAGAGCAGCTACAAAGATGGTCTATATGATGCCTTGAATGAGGTACTTGATGAGTATAAAAAAATTAATATATCTTAACTCCACAAAACATCTTTTTTAATAATCTCGTCTATCGAGTTAATAGCACCATACTTCAGGGCGAGAACATCCTAAAAAACATGCAGTTAATTTATAAAAGCCGATCCCTATCAACTATACCCCCAAAAGATAAACACGCATTTATAGGTTTTTTAACAGTATCTAGCTAAATAGAAGGGAGTGTTAGAAATTCTAATCGAGCATGGACAACTGCAAAACAAGAGGATCTATCCTCTTGTGGTAAAGCTCCACTCCTTTACAGCACTCTCACCATTTAGCACATATCCAACTTCAACTCTGTAAGTTGCATTTGCATCAAGTACATCCAAAGGAAACAGAGCAAATTGATACTCTGTAAATCTACCATTAGGATCTGTTTCTTTATCCAATAGCTTGGTATTTGTGATCTCTGTTCCATCTTCTTTGTAAAGCTTAAAGTAGCTGATCTCCACACTGTTTACATAGTAGATGTTAAAGTCAAGAGAAACAGGGTATCCTGTAGGCTTATCTATATTTGGCAAAGGATCTGGACTCTCCGAAATAAATACTTTTCTAACGTTAGTTTGTCCATCAAAAGGATAGGTAACGACCACAGGTGAAATGCTACGCAAATAATCTTCTCTATCTGCTTTAATACCCATCAAATGGGGTTGGGCTTTGAAATCAAATTTTCTCTCTGTGCCACCAATACCGATTTCGTTTGTATTATTCCAAAGTAGTGCTTGTCTATGATAAATTGCACTCATGAGACCATCCAATGACTCCACAACAGTATTATTGTTGTTTAAAAAATTAATCACATCTCCTGCATATCTTCCTCCATACCCTGCTCTAATTGCCCTATCTGTTCCTTCTCTTCCTGTGTAATAATTACTTGGATAGGTTTCATTGTCCTCGTAGTGCCCCGCATTTACATTATAGTTATCCGCAACATCACCAAGATAATTTTCATGTGCCAAAGTAGCCTTCTCAAGCTTGGCGTTATATTGGAACTCCGCCAATCCCGTTCCTCGTCTTATCTCATTGATCCACACAAGACCGTCTTTTTGCTCTTGGGTTGATGGCGTATCACTATGATTAAAGGTAGATACCCATTGATCTCCTGCAACCGTACAGGCATCTACTGAGTCATAGTAACCTACATCAATAGTTGTATCATTACATGTTTCCAAGCAGCTATATGACGTACTATCCGCTTTACTCACACATACACTATAGTATTCTGTTGCAGGAGGAGGTGTACTTCCCCCGCCATCTGAAGATCCTCCGCCACCGCCACAACCAACAATCACAAAAGACAATCCAACCAAACCGAGTAACAATGTTCTTTTTTTCATTTTTATTCTCCTTAATATTAAATCTTAAACAAAATACTTAAAATTTATTTTGCTTCACATTTGTATGAATAGTCAGTTCCCATATTGGACTTTGCAAGTTTTGCCCTTTCTCTTTCACAGGCACTCATAGATGAAAAACTTTTCCCATAACTGGCAGGACTACCATACTGATAAATTCTAATTCTTGTACTTCTTTTCTCTTTATTGAGTGATTTTTCCCATAGTGCTTCACAAGGTTTACCATCATGGTTTCTATCCAGTGATTTATAGCCAGACTTCTTGGCTTTGAAGTATATATTCGCTTCTTGCCATGTCTTAAATTGATTACACGTTTTTTTAGCATAAGTAACGGTTGATATACCTATTAGTAGTGTCATTGTAATAATAGTTTTTTTCATTGTGTTTCCTTTTTAATTTTTAGATTTTAGAACACAGATCAATTACATAAACTTTCACAAGGAACACCATCATGGTCTCCGTCAAGCCTTTTAACTCCACACGTTTCATAATAAAAAAATGCTTCATCACAACTGTTCATTTGGGTACAATATCGTTTAGTCCCACAGCTATATCCATCATTGTTATGTCCATTAGAAACAGGTGTTTGATGGGCAGTACAAGTATCTTGATATAAATATGTCCAGTCTTTATCTTTTGCTCCCGTTGGATCTTTTCTGAATTCCCAAGGCGGGACAGGATTAGGCTGAGACCAAACACCCAACATATTGGCTCTTGCTTGTTTTTCTGCTTCAAAATATTCACAGTTATTACAATATTTTCTATAAACCCATGCCATACCTCTTTTAACCTGCTCAAGATTAATAAGCTGAGAGCCGTTTTCAATGGTTCCTAGAATACGACCATATTTATCTTTTTCTGTATATTCAACTGTTATATTTTTACCACCAACCAAAGCATTCAATTCTTTCTTTGCTCTTGTTCCAAAATCCTGGTTACTTTCAGGGGTATCAATACAATTAAGTCTTATCTTGTGAGACACCTTTTGATTATCAAGGATAGTAAGCGTATCCCCATCTGCTATTGAAATTACTTTACCTGAAATAGTTTTTTGGTTTCCTATGGCAGGTTGAGTATTACTTTTTTTGTCACACCTCCTCCACAAGCAACTAAATACAAACCAGTAACTACAATAAAAATATGCTGCATTTTTATACTATACATACTTCCCCCGTATCAGAACAGTAATCCGAGTAACACTCATATTCATGCATACTCCCCCTCTTTTTTTCTTTTGTGCATAATTATAATTGAAAAATGTATAAAAAAAGTCAAATATGAATTTATATCAAATAAAAATGTATCTTATCTTGTAGTAAAGTTAACTGTGAAAAATTAACGGATACCTTCATTATTGGTATCTATAATCTCTGCAAATCTAAAAAATGGAGCAGAAGAGTTCATAAATATTTTATTCAAAGCTTCTTTACTTTCTCCTGTAAAGATAGTTTTCACATTATATTGATGCTGGAAGATAGCTCGCATATGCTCTTGCATTCTTTTACCTTCATCAAGGCTCAATACATTCGTATAATTTTTAGCAATGAAAACCACATGTTTATTAATTTGTTTTGCTATCTTTTCTGATAGATTTAATGTTCTATCTAAGCAGTGATAATCATCTTCGTAGTCTATCTCAGCAATATTGATCTTTACATCCTTATACTTAGAAATAATCTCCACACATTGCTCTGCAATAATCCTTGCCAAGTCACAAGGTTTTTCCACTTCATTAAAATCAACATAGACAGTATCCCATTCTTCAATGACTTCTTTTTCAAAAAAATTCACTATCTCTTTTTTACGAAGATCCATAGGATTAACTATGGCAATACTTTGTCCCATCTCAAAATAGATTTGTAATTTATGAAATAGTTTTTCTTCTCTTATATTCACCATGAAACCTTTGTAGATTTTAAATCCATCATCTATTGTATATATTATTTTGCAATCAATGTAACAACATTACTTTTTATGCGAATAATATTATTACCGCTCAACTCTTTACGTGCTCGCATTGAAGCACCTTTTTTCATCTCTATCCCTTCTTGTTTGTATACGGTAGCGACAATTTGTGAAAGATCTGATGTTGTCATGGGAAAATTATTACTTACCTGAAGTAACTCTTGATATATGATTTTAACGATGGGGCTTAGAATTTTATTATTCTCTTCTATTGGTTGTTTATCCTTCACTACTAAGGGGAGAGGAGAAAGTATACTCATAAAAAAGTGCAATCTATGCCATACCTTTTTCTTTTTATTTGGTTTTTGTCTGGCTACCCTATCTGCCTTGTTAATCTCTCTAGGAATCCATAAAAGCTTTGTATTGAGACGTGTAGCTAATTTAAGAAGCTCCTTATCCCGTGTAGCACTTTCACAATCATTCATTAAAATATATCTATTCCCTTCACCTCTTTTTTGTATATACATTAAGCCATAAAGTATAGCATACTGTTTTGCTATATGTACCTGTGGCACATCTTTACCTAAAAGGAGTGTGTCTTTTCTCTTATTCCCTTTATCAAATAGCCCAATTTTATAGCGTCCTTTTAGAGATGAGGCATCCACATAAATGATATTTTTTACTTTTCTTGCTTGGAGTCCTTTTGACTCAGTAGTTGCGTTCACCATCTTTACTTCTCCTTGAACTGTTATAACCACTACCATATCATAGTAGTAATTATGTCTATAGTTAAAATTCACAATTTGTGAATTTTTAAGAATTGAAACAGTATCTAAAGTAAATGCTACTATTGAAGGATTGCTTTTACATCCTTCTTTTGAATGTAATTATCCTTTAAAAGATAAGTAACTTCAGTATCAGTTAGCACAGGCAAGTACTTGTTTAGTTTCTTCTTTCTGCAATCATTATAAGCCTTTACCATACGCTTCTCAAAACTATTTCTAGGGCTTGTGATTGATATAGATGGTAGTTGCCTATCCTTTATCTCATCAAAGGCTTTTAAGCCCTTGTTTTTAATCTTATGGATGGATATCTGTATAGTATTGTGAGACTTTGGTTTTAGTCTAAAAAGTCTTGCTCTATATTGATCATTCTCTATAAAACTCTTAAGGGTAGAATATATATTAGAGGGCATCTTATGGATAAGCTTATTCATAGTACGTAGCACCCACTCTTGGGACATCTGTTTGACTATTTTATTCTTGCCGCTTCTACCTAGTTGAGAAGTATTCCACTTACTCTCTGCTACAAGTACATCTTTAATGACTCCATTCTTCTTTTTGTAGTAGAGTCCGTCTATACCGTTACGTCCTATCTCACCTTCTACTTGTACCCAACCACTTTGAGTGTAGAACTTATGCATGACACATTCTGCACTTGCACCGTTGACAATATTTAGTCGTCCTTGGATTTTACTATCCGAGGGTAGATCTCTAGCAAAAGAAAATGTAAAACAAAATAAAAGGATAATAAACTTTTGCATAGACTACATCCCCCATCTTCCAAGTTCATTTCTTCGCTCGAAGGCATCATCATCCTCAATATTGTCACTGTACCAATTTTTTGCAGTAAACCATTCAGGTTCTATGCGGTATTTTTCTTTGACCTTTTCTCTAAGATCTATTTTTTGTATATTGGAGATATCCATCTTTTCTATTTTTGATAATTCGTTTTCTAGCGCATTGTCACTAGAATATTTTTCTTTAAATTCTTGAATGTTAGACATACAATATTCCTATTTTGATACTACAAGCCATGCAATGATAGCAATAAGTATTGCGATAATTGTAGCAAACAACCAAAAGGTCTTTTGTTTGCTTTTTCTCTCTTTTGCTAGTGCTTGCTTATCGTGTATATTGGCTTCAATACGTTGTCCATATTGTTCCACGCTGTCTGCAAGTAAGTTGATGTGATTTACTTTGTTCCTGTAGACATCTTGCATATAATATCCAATAGCCGTTTCTATTGTTGACATCTGTTCTATTTTAGACTTATATATACGATGCACCATGTCTTCAATCTTTTGACTGCTAGAGGCGATACGATTATATGCCTTGTCACTTATTCTCATGACATTATTTTCAGATTCTTTAAGTAGTCTGTCTATCTTTGCATTGACTTTTTCATAGAGACGCTTACTTGTAGCTTCTATATGGTCAAATACTTTTGTATAACGATGTTCCATATTCTCTTTGATAGTATGCAATGCATTTCCTATACTACTTAAGAGTGTTTGGTGTTCTTCTATTGCCGTATGGTTATGTGCGGTAATGGCTTTGCCAAATGCTGAAGGTGTGGAATATGTTTGGTCTGCTATAGCATAAATAAATGGAGTATCCATATCATGCCCTAGTGCAGCACATACAGGGATGTCACTTTTAGCAATAGCTTCGATAATTTCTTCACTGGAGAACATATTCATCGCTTCATCTTCACGTCCACCTCGATAGAGTACTACGATATCATATCTTGTGGTATCATCACTTTGGATATGCTGACTTATCTCTTTTGAATTTGTACAGTTTACTACACGTACTTGAGAACCTGAAAGGTTTAGGTTGGAATGTAGATCATCATGGATTTCAGAGAATTTGGAAGTTAGTGCCAAGATAGAAGTTACAAGTCTTGGTAGAGCTTTTTTAGTACGTTTATCATATCCCTGTTCTTTAGTAAACTTCTCCAGCCTTCTTCGCAGCAACTCTCGTTCTGATACACCTGTCTCTTTAATAGATTTTACTGTGACTGTGATTGCTCCAAAAGTAGATACAGAGAGTGTGTCTATTTCTATGTCATATTTTGCATTATTTTGCTCTTCACCATTTTGGCTTCTGTGCTTATTGATAATAGTATTTGAAATTTTTAGTTGCACTGTATAATTTTTACTGCTAGATTTTGAAGTACCTATATAAAAAGAGTATTGCCATTTATCATGAGGTTTCAAATTCTTATCAATAGAAATATTTGACAATGTTAGCCCTTGAAAGAGTGAGAGCTTATCAGATATTACTGTTGTTACTTTCTCATAAAGCTGGTCAAGAGAAAAGGTAGTTGCAGGAGATGCATTCATAGGTGATTAGCTCTTTGTATCAAATGTTATTTTTAGATATGTCTTTAAATCCTTAGCCAAAGTTCTTGCTTCTTCACGTAAGGCTACGACTTTAGACAGATCGATATCCTCTTTTTTTGTCATCTCTTCAAGTGTATTTTTAATCTCTTGAAGTCTTGTCTCTTGTATTTGATACTCTTGTGTTGTTTCAATTGCCATAATATTACTTCCCGTGCTTTTTACGCCATCTTTTACAAATGGATTTATTGTACGAGGAACCACCTCTTAGACATTCACACGCTTCACCGTCATGGTCTCTATCTAATGATTTGTATCCATGTCCTTTTTTCTCAAAGAATCTTTGTGCTTGTTTATGGTCTTTGAATTGACTGCAGGTTGTACGTGCCTGTAAAGTAAGTGTTGTTATAGCTATTAAAGTAATAAGTAATGCTGCTTTTTTCATTCATTCTCCCTCGTAGAGTTTTAATAGAATAAGTGTACTTAAAAAAAGTAAAATATTTGCTATAGATTTTCTTGGGAATGCATTACGGTAATCTATTTTTGTTTTATGTTTACAGTACACTGAGCTTCAGTAGTATAAAATGGACTACTAATTTTTATGGGAAGATTTATTTATAAGTAGCATACCTTAATAGAGAGTGATAAACTTTACATATTTTAATGTTTTTTGTTGGAATTGACATGATGTATTGAAAATTACAAATAATCTAAAAATACGGATTCACAAACCTATAAGTGTTTGTATTAGGTTAGCTTTTCCTATAGAATCTTTTTTTATTGACTATATGCACTACATGAAAGTATCAAATGAATAAACAAGACGATGTTGAACAGTACTTAAACTTAATTGCTGATAAAATCAAATTAGAAAGAAAGAAACGAAACATCAGTCAACTTAAACTCGCAACTATTCTTAATCACGGTTCTCCAAATTATATTGCAAAAATTGAAAATAGAGCAAAAGGTGCAAATTATAATTTAAAACATCTTTATATAATTTCCATAGCTTTCTCAATGTCTGTGCAAGATTTGTTACCACCTTATCAAGATATAGATATGGATAAAGAGAATGGCGACAGTTAATTTTATTTATCAAGGCATTGATTCAGTTAACCATGCAGACAAAATCAAGCAGATACTAGCTCTTCCTAATCCAGAATTGTTAATATTTAATGTTGCTTATTTACGCAAAGGTGGGGCAGACGCTATAAAATCAGATATAAACTCCCTATCAAATACAAATGATTTATATTGTTTTATCGGAATTAGAAACGGCATTACATCAATTCAGGGACTCTTTGAACTTTTAAAATTAGGCGTAAAGCTATATGTAGTGGATACGGCGTCTCCCTCACTTATTTTTCACCCAAAAATCTATTTATCCAAGAATTCATCCTCAGCTGAAATAATTTTAGGTAGTGCGAACCTTACACATTCTGGCTTATATAGAAATATTGAAGCAAGTACTCACATGATATTAGATATGACAGATACATCCGATTACACCCTTATTCAGTCTATTATTACACCTATTATGGCTATGCCTACAGATTTTCCAAATAATGTAACTGAAATCATAAATGTTCGTGAATTAATACAGCTGCTTCATCAAGGAAGAATAATAGATGAAAGAGTACCTACAGTTTCTCTCTCTCAAACCTTGACTAACACCTCACAAAATTTTCCTCATATACCTACTATCCCAGTTAATACAGCAAACACCCCAATAATAGTTTCAGGGCGAAGAAGAGCTGCGCCAAGACCACTAGGAGGAGCAATACCATTATGGAGTATTGTGTGGGAGAGTAAAGCACTAACTGAAAGAGATTTGAACATTCCTAGTGGAACTAGCACAAATCCGACAGGCTCAATGACATTTAAGCAAGGAGCATATTCTCACATAGACCAACGTCATTATTTTTATGATTCTGTATTTAATGGATTGTATTGGATTACTCAGTCCCCTCACTTACTTACAACTGCTACTTTTTATTTTAGAATTAGAGGTATATCCCATCATCCACATACTTTAGAAATAAGGCATGATCCGAGAACAGCAACGCAATCATACTTTCAAAGTAATGCAATGACTCATTTAAGGTGGGGGACTGCGAAACCACTGATTGCTGATAGGACTTTATTAGGACACAAGCTAAAACTATATAGAAACACGAGCAATCCATCAGAATATCTCATTACTATTGATTAATTCCAACTCAATAACCGTCTACATATATCCATTATATCTTATGGCTTAAGATTTATTTACGCCCTCTATTTAATCTTCTCTTTTGAAGCTTATTCCAAATATTGTCAGCAATGAGAATTTCTTCATTGCTAAATCCAAAATTCTCTTGTAAAATAATTTTATTTGTTATGGCTAAAATTTCTGACATGTCTTTCTTTTCTCTAATCATTTTGTCAATTGTAGGCAATAGTTCAGAATTATTAGGATGATATGGCAATAAAATATTTTCTGCCTCGTTCGGCATTAGTTCTAGCACTCCTCCTCCATGACTCCTCCCACATATTTCAGAGAATGCCAATGAAATAGAGTTATAATAACTAGCAGTTAAAGCATTAATATCTACATCTTCCTTAATAGTCACTCTATGCATAGTATCGGTGGAGTAGGCTTTTGCCTTGTTGATAATTAGCTTTGGGTACAAGTTATTCCTACGAATAAAAAAAGCATCCGATATGCGGATAGATGGAACAATTTGCCATTCTGGTCTTATCCGACATTTATATCCTTTATGAATTCCCTCTTCTTTTCCTAACTTAAGATAATCTAATGCACCTTTGGAATTTTTTAATTCTGTTATTTTTGGAAAAACTAAAATATGCGCGCGCGATTCATTATCTCGATTCTTATTCCAGTCATTTTTTGTAAAAATAGCACTTGATACCTGTACACTCCTTCCTACCATAGGCTTTGCATACTTTTCTAAATTGTATTTCTTTACAGTAGATATTGGTACTGTAAAAAATGGATTAGAGCCTGTAGTAATCCCTACTTCTACTTTTGCATATTCTCCAAGTTTTGACACAACTTCTTCATCTTGCAGGCGTTCTAAAAAATCAATTTCTTCTTGCTCTAAAAAATAGAAAGTCCATTTGTTTGATTTGAAATCAATTCTTTTTTGAGGACTTTTCAACTTTGCAACATCTAGTTTCTTTAGTGCCTCTGCATCTTTTAGTTCCAAATGTTCTATCAGATGTGTATTCGAGTCATTTTTTTCACAAAGTAGTAAAACTACTTCTTGTTGTATATCAGGAAATACCAGTTTTTCAAAAGAGACAATATTTGTTTTATTATAATAATGTCCCAAAAACTCTCTTAGTGGTTGAGCATATGAAACTTGTAGTATTTCTGCTGGGAGAACAAATCCTATTTTGCCTTGTTTTTTTAACATTAAAGATGACCCGACAACAAAAGATACCCATGCATTAGTTAGCTTAGAATATTTTAATTCAGCCATATTAAATATTTGAGATGCATATTCTTGTTGCTTTTTGTCAAAATATTGGTATCGTATATACGGAGGGTTCCCAACAATTAGATCAAATTTTTTCTTACTTGTAATACAAAATTCATGAAAGTCAGAATGAAGTACTTTTGTCTTCTCTGCACTCAATGCTTTTGCTTTTTGATATTCAGCTTCATCATATTCTATGGCTGTTACCGAACGGTATTCATAATTTCCTTTTTGTATTTCTTCTAAAAATACACCATCTCCACAACTAGGTTCAAGAATATCTAACTTTTTATTACCATTAAAAGCCCACTTTAAAATAAATGCTGCAATCGGTGCAGGGGTATAAAATCCCCCTCTTAACTTCTCTTTTGTAGCTAATTTAATTAATTTCATATTTATCCGATGAAATTACCATTATGTAGTTATTATTTTTTATCATATTCTTTCCAACGCCCCAATAACCCTACCAATCACAATAGACTCTTCAATTGAAGCTTCTTGTTTAGGGATAATGGAGTTATCTGAAATCATATCTATGTTTCCATTGGGGTTCATCATAAGTCTTTTAATATAGACTGTGCCACCTGCATTGATGACGAAGATACTACCGTTGACTATATCTGTTTTGTTTCTGTCTATAAGGATAATAGAACCATCTCTTAATGTAGGTTCCATTGACTCACCTGTAACAGTAATTGCATCTATTTTATCTTTTTCCGAAACACCTAGTAGTCTTACGTATGCAGGATCAAGAGAGAGATAAGTAAAATTCTCATCATCATTAAATGCACCGCCGCCGGCACTTGCGTTCACATTATTAAAGAGTTTAATCTGGAAGCCTTGTTCCATATCTGTTTTAAGCATTTCTGTATTTTGCTCATAAAGTACCCAGTTGATACTGATTCTATTTTTTGCACATAATTCCGATATTTTGTCGTAGGGTATTGAGTTGCGTTTTTTTGCATTAGAGTATTGGCTCCCTGTCATACCAAGAGCCTCTGCAATTTCTTTGTCAAAGATTTTTTTGCCTCCATCTCTTTCGAGAATAGTGGCAAGTCTCTCCATTACGCTGGAAAAATTCATACCCAAATCCTTTGCTTGTTATGTGACATTATAACACAAAACAGGTATATTGTATAAATTTAATTCACATTTTGTGTATTCATATCACATTTTAATCATTTTTTGGCAATAATCCTACAGAAGTTATGAATTTTTTCACATCTTCTTTGTGTTCTACTCCTTTCTTGTAGTATTGCATAAGTAAATCTATTGATTTTGATTCATCCCCCTCAAGAGAATCAAATAGAGCCTCATCTCCCATCTTAACAGCCATCTTCATTGCTTTGATGGTGAGAACTTTCATACCTATCCTATCCTTCTCAACACCCATAAGTTGTGCATCGTACGCATTCTTCAAATAAGCTAGCTCCGTTGAGAGACTTTCTGTACCAAATATTTTCTGTGCCTGATCCTTAAACAGCGTCATCTCGCCCTTTTTGGCAGTATCTCTAGGTGTACACTCATCGTTAATATCCACTGCTATCTTAGATAAGATTTCTTGCCAACCAAGAATCTCTTCAAAGAGTGTTTCTAATCCTTCGATTTTAGCATGGTTGTTATACCCTTTACTCTTCTCTTCTTGTATAGTAATTGACTCTCTTTGGAAATGAGCAAAACTGTTATTGAGTTGATGCGTAATACCCTCAGTAAATAGTTTCCCTGTAATAAGATAGGGGCATAAAGAGCAGCTATCTTCTCTGCCTTCTGGACACTTAACCGCAGGGCATATTCCATGTATCATCGGTCTCCATGTACTAGGGTGTTTATGCTTGGCAATCTCTGTACCTTGATGCAATATTCTATTATTCTGAGTTGTAGATTCTTTTCTATAAAGAGAAAAAAGTTTATTATCTTCTAATGAAGATGATATATCTTCTCTTTCATAGGCTTGTGTAAGCTCTCCTCTTAGGAGTTGATTGCTACTCTCTATCAGTGTCTCCTTGTTCCCAAAGAAAATCTTCTTTGATGCAGAGCGAAGTGTATTCTCCTTTTCATCTCTTCGTAGACGAATGTAAACCCGTAAAAGAGTATCAGGGCTTGTATGTCCTGTCAAATCCATTACTGTTTTTATGCCCACACCATTTTCCAAATAACGTGTCGCTCCTGTTACTCTCAATGAGTGTATATCGTACGAGACTCTAATATTCTTCTGAAAGACTATTGACCTTTCATAATTAAGTTCCTCAATATCTTTAAAAAATGGTTTACCGTCTATTCTCCATGCCACAACAGGGTAGTTTGAATGTCCTTCCTCTTTCGCTTTCTGCATCACTTCAATCTGATACTGGCACAATACTCTTTTGTGGTAATCAAAATGTGTAGCATTACTCATTGGTCTTAGTGTTGAAGGAGTTATCATCAATGGTATAATATCCTCCCAAGGAGAATTGTCATCATTATGGTATTTTACTTTCTGCAAATGAGGAAAATACTCTTTATGCCACTTTAGAAAGGGTACAAATATCTGCAAATCATCCCAAGCACAAGGTATCTCTTGTAGGTATTTTCTGTTCACGTTCTTGTCCGTATTAATGACAAAGGTGTCAATCTGTCCTTGTGGATTAAATACAAAAGAGTTTTCTCGACATAGATTGCGAATCTGCTCTCCTCTAACAGGAATAAAATAACCAAAAAGCATCATCACTGGATAGACAGGATAGACATCATGCTTCCACCATGTTATATCGGCTTTATCTTTATCCCACTGCGTAGTTGATTGTGGTGGTCTGTTTTGCAGGATATCAATGATATGTGATACCATTTCTTGTGGCATCGCATCCCTGTAGGGCTGTTTTTTAATTTTACGTTTTTTAAGTGGTGTATTTTTCTTTGCCGTAGCACTATATAGTTCACTATGCGTCAAAAAATGAATGATTTTATATAGCTCATTCATGGCACTGTCTTCTGATGCACGTACGTCCTCTAGGTATTTAAGCAAGTTCTTTGGACTATTAGGTGCAAATGCTTCATCTATTGTGTCTATTGTGATTTTATCAAAAGGAAACATCTCTAAAATATATCTAAAAAAGTTATTTACCGCTGTGGCTTTTCCATTAATTGTCCCCAGTGATAAACCTGATGCTTTTAGCCGTTCGATAAAGCTATAGGCTTTCTCTTTAAGCTCAATAAAATTTGGGTACTGTTCAATATCTACCCATTCAAACCTTCTATCAAGCTCAGAACCATCTCCAAAAAATTCTGATTTCATTTCCCTAGCATGATCTCTAGGTAATTTAATATCATCACGCCCACTTTCAATAAGCATGTATCGTAAATCATTCAGAATCAGTCTATCAAACTCTAAAGTTCTTCTTTCTTTTTCTTCATTGCTAGAACTCTTTTTTATGGCACTCTTTAGAAGTGTTAGCTCTCCCTCTGTCACTTGATCAGGTGTATACCATCTAGTAGAGGACAGTACTCTATTAAGTGCTTGTCTCCTATGATAAAAATTACGCTTATTGCTTGATTTAATTTTCTGCTTAAACCAGACAGAAAGTTTTTCAGCAAGTTCAGAATTCTGTATAAGCGCATTCCAATTATCTGGTCTTTGATATCCTTGTGGACTATTAGATATGGGGTACAATAACTTTTTTCTACCCCATTGAAAACCAAAAAATTTATCAATTATTGCCCTAGTTGTTATTCCATGTATTTTTTCTTTTTCTCCATAATATATCTTAATCAGATCGTTATAACTCATTAGCTGTTTGACTTTGATTTTATTATTCTCATCAACATCTATATCAATCACTGAAAATTTATCTCCCATACCTAAAAGGTTTTTAGCCTTATCATTCATAGCCAAAAGTGATGTTCTGGTTTTAACTGCGTCTCTAATAGTTTTAAATTTAGTATCCTTACCAATGAAGGCTAATTTAACAGTGTGTCTAATATAAGCTAACCAATCTTCACCAAGCGTACTATAGGCACTCTCATCAATGATAAAGTTGTCTGTAATATTAACCATTGGAAGCATGTTCTCGAATTTTGCGTTGTATGTCATCTAACTCCTTTAAATAAAACTGTTTCAGGGCATCGTGTGGTACAAGTATTTCATCATAATGCATCACCTTTAATGTCCCTGTGTTGGCATCTATGTATGCAAGTTCTAATTCACACAGTCTATTGGTCATAGAACGTGCGATATTTCTTATCGTGTTGTACTCTTTAATAAGTGTATCTTCTATAGGTTCGCTAGTCTCTATTACATGTGTCTCCTCCCTTAATTGTTGTGTTAAAATTTTATTGGTACTCTTTAGTTCACTATTTTCTACACGCAAAGCATGTAACATCATTCGGATATCCCCATCAGAGTAATGTCCTAAATGGTTTTTTCTATGCGTACCTTGCTTACGTTCACTCTCAGCCTTTGCCTGTTCCACCAAATGTCTATATATAGGATTCTTAGATATTCCTGCAAGTGTGATACCTTTCTCTTTATCTTCACTCCTTGCTATTTCATATGTCACTCTTGATACGATTGACATACTTATGTCACCACCAAGTTGGTTGATATGGGCAATAGCTCGTTCTACTAACGCCTTGTTTCTCTTCTGTAGCAACTCTTTATGTTTTAATAGATTGTCATTTTTAGGTTTGTGTTTCATCCTGTTTCCTTTTGTCTGTATACTTTTTAATAAGCCTCTTCATGCTCTCCCTAGAAAGATTAAAGTACACCAGTGTAGACTCCATATTACTGTGCCCCATTTCATTCATTGTGATATAAATAAGCGACTCATCCCCTGAGCCTGCATACAATTCAGCTCTGGCATGACCAAACATGTGTCTAAGCGAATGGAATCCCAAATCAAATAAGATACGATACTCATCTCGTGGATAGAGAGAATAAAGCTTTTTCATAGCCGTCTTTAGTCTGCTTAGTGCATCTCTAGCATGTACCCGCTTTCCTGTCTTGGTTACGAAAAAAAATGGATGCCTTGGATAACGCGCATTCTCTGAAACATACTCAGCACTTTTCATATACGCTTTTAATGTATGAAAAAACATGTCTTTGTATTTATAATTAAGCCAATAGATAGGCTCATGATATACGGGAATGGGATATTTGAATTGCAAATCTGCCGTATTGTGTTCACAGTCACCATTTATATCTATGCCATACTCATCTCTAAGCCATACCCTTCGTTGATTACCATAGATATCTTCATCATCATTTTTGGGGTTTAAAAGCCATATCTCTTGTTTCTCGTAGTCAATGTCATAGAGTGTTAAATTAAGTGCTTGACCTATCCTTGCAGAGCAAGCACCACATAAGAGATACAATAGTTTTTCTCTTGGTTTTGACATCTGCAGGAGTTCATCAAATAGTTCCGGAGGAAAGTATTTAATTTTTTGTCGATTTTTTGGTGTTTTATACGGTGGTAAGTATTTTAATTTTGATCCACCCACTTCAAGAGCAAGTTCTGATTTTTTAATTTGAATACCTGACAAAAAACTTCTGGCTGCCTTATGTCTTTCGTGGAGTTGATTGATAAATCTATGGTCATCAATAAGTTCACTCTCTTCTGTGAAATAGAAGTAAGAATTAATCCCTGCTATCTCTTTATTGATAGTTACTTTTTTTAGAGGATTGCTTTTTAACACAACAAACTCAATCTCATCATCAAACTCTTCACTGTAGGTTTTGACTTTTATTTCAAAACCCTCTCTAAGTGAATTTCTATATCTTGCTTGATAAGAAGGAAATGTTTCTTGTAGCCCAATAGGATTATAAAGACTCCATTCCCAAAACTTACTCATGCTTTTCATGAATGTACGGATTGTATTATCTGAAAGGTCTCTTACTTCTTTTAACCAAACACTCCATTCTTCTGAATCTACCAAAGTAACAATGTTATTATTGAATAGGGTTGTGATGATTATAGAATTAGCTTTTTTTACTAACATGTATTTACCTTTTCTTTAAAGTAAAAGTATTCTAACAAGTAGTAAAGCTATAAATAAGAAAAATACACAAATTGTGAATTAATTTATTAAAATATATCTTTTTGTGAGTTAATATAGCTTAGAAAATATATTTTTCTACAATATTTTATTTAATTAATAGTTTTTAGTATATAATAGTGTGTTTAGATAGTAGTTAGTTAAGTAGTTAATATACCCTAGAAAAGATCGCTAGGAGAGAGATTTACGGTTATTTTTAAAGGAGGAAATACAAAATGATTAACCAGTAATGCTGACTTAACACGCTCCTTGGCCTCTTGTATATCTGAAGAGGCTAAACCAACAACTGCAAATCCTGGAAGCCCTTTTGTAAATGTTGCTTCTACCTCTATTACCCTGGCATTTACCCCTTCTAAAGTTGCACAGGTCAGTCTATTTACAATTGTCTTCTCTTTGGATTTTTGCTTTATGGTCTCTTTTTGATTTGGTGGCATACCACTATCTACTTTTGAATTCATAGTCCAAGTATGACACAAATTTTAAAACACTTACAAAAAGTTGTCAAATTGTCATATTTTTATATTACGCCTAACGGATACTAACAAAAATTAAACTATAATAAGATAACTCTTTACAAGGACAAAAATGAATTATATAGATAAAGCCATGAAGCGTGCCAAAGAGAGTAACTGTCAAACAGATACCAATTTCTTCCAAGCCCTAAAAGAAGTTTTGGTCTCCATAGAACCACTTATGCGAAAACATCCTGAATACGATATACAAAATATCGTAGAACGCATTATTGTACCCAATCGAGCCATACATTTTAAAATAGAATGGCTTGATGACAATAACAATATCCATGTCAATAATGGATACAGAATTCAATTCAACAATGCACTAGGACCCTATAAGGGAGGGGTACGTTTTCATCCTTCGGTAAATCCTGATATTCTCAAGTTTCTTGCTTTTGAACAAATTTTTAAAAATGCCATTACCGGACTACATATTGGTGGCTCCAAAGGGGGTGCAGACTTTGATCCAAAAGGCAAAAGCGATAAAGAAATCATGAAATTTTGTCAAGCATTTATGACAGCATTTTATAACAGTATCGGAGCAGATATTGACATACTTGGTGGTGATATTGGCGTAGGTGCGAGAGAAGTAGGATACCTTTTTGGTCAATACAAACAACTGACCAACTCTTACGACAGTATTATCACATCTAAACCTCTCTCTCTAGGCGGGAGTTTGGGGCGTACAGAAGCCACAGGATATGGACTCATTTATTTTACTCAAACTCTTCTTGAAGATATAGGTGAATCATTAAAAGGAAAAATATGTACCATCAGCGGAAGTGGTAATGTTGCCATCCATGCTATAGAAAAACTCTATGACCTTGGTGCGATACCTGTTACCTGCTCTGACTCCAAAGGAGCTATACATGACAGTAATGGTATTGATTTGAATTTACTCAAAAAAATAAAATTACAAAGACGTGCTTCACTGGAATACTATGCCCATGAACGTAAAAGTGCTACTTATATAAAGAAAGAGTATTATACTAATGGAAGTAATTATGTATGGGATATTCCATGCTTTGCTGCTTTCCCCTGTGCTACACAAAATGAGTTAGAATTATCCTGTGCAAAAAAGTTGATTCAAAATGATGTAAAAATAATTGCAGAGGGAGCAAATATGCCAACTACACCCGAAGCAATAGAAGCATTTCAAGAGAATAATATTATTTTTGCACCTGCAAAAGCTGCCAATGCCGGAGGGGTAGCTGTATCTGTTCTGGAAATGGGGCAAAACAATTCACTCAAATATCTCTCTTTTGAACAGGTGGACAGAAGACTCAAAGGTATTATGTCAGATATCTATAACAATATTAAAATAACTTGTGATACATACGATTTGGAGATAGATCTAATCGCAGGAGCAAATATATTGGGTTTCAAACGTGTAGCAGAAGCAATGATTATGCAAGGGGTTTAAACCAACCCCTCTTTTTGTTTGCGTTTCCACTCTTTTTCAAATTTTTTACGTTTTATGTAGGAGAGTTTTTCTATAAATACTTTACCGTTAAGATGATCTATTTCATGTTGCATGGCTACAGCAAGAAAATCATTGTCTTCAATAACCTTCTTTTCACCATATCTATCATAATATTCTACTTTTACTTGTTTTGCACGCTCTATATCTTCATAAATCCCAGGAACAGAAAGACACCCCTCCTGAAATTTTTTTGTACCTTCTTGTTTAAGGATAACAGGATTTATCATCTCTAAAGTATTCTCTTTAGGTTGATCATTCTCCCCATCTGCATCTTCCAAAGGAATATTAATAATCAATGCTCGTATATCTACACCCACTTGAATAGCGGCTAGACCTACACCATTACGGGCACACATGGTATCATACATATCATCAAGCAAATCATGTAACGCACCATCAAATAATGTTACCTCTTTTGAAATAAGTCTAAGTCTTTTATCTGGGTAAACAACTATCTCTCTAACCATTTTCAAGCCTATATAAAACTTTTAGTAAGTACTTTATCAATAAGCCCATACTCAACTGCTTCTTTTGCTGACATAAAATTATCACGTTCTGTATCTTTTTCTAACTGCTTGGCTTTCTTGCCACAGTTTTTTGCCATGATTTCATTAAGTGAATCTTTCAACCGCTGAATCTCTTCTGCTTGTATCTGAATATCGGTAGACTGCCCTTGTGCCCCACCTGAAGGCTGGTGAATCATAATACGGGCATTAGGTAAAGCATAACGCTTTCCTGGTGTACCAGAAGAGAGTAAAAATGCTCCCATTGATGCAGCTTGCCCCATACAGATAGTCACGATATCTGGTTTAATATAGTTCATCGTATCATACATAGAGAGTCCAGAAGTAATCACTCCCCCTGGAGAGTTGATGTAGAAGTAAATATCTTTGTCTGGGTCTTGTGCTTCAAGAAAAAGAAGTTGTGCTACAATCGTAGATGCTACCTGATCATTGACTTCACCGCTTAACATAATAATACGGTCTTTAAGAAGACGTGAATAGATATCGTAAGATCTCTCTCCTCTACCTGTTTGCTCTACAACATATGGAATATAACTCATAATCTGCCTTTGTTAATATATAGTTAAATAGATCATTATCTGCTCAAATATACATTAAAATAATTAACAGTCAGCATATGCCAACTGTTAAAATAATTACTTGTCAAGACCTAACATTTTACCAAAGAGTTTATCTTCAATCATTCCCATTTTAACTGCTGGGAGTAAATTATTATCTTGGTAGTATTTGATTACTTGTTGTGGATCTTGTCCAGACATCATTGCTTCGTAGTAAATTGCTTGAGATACTTCTTGATCAGCTACAGTAATTTCCTCTTTTTTAGCCAATGCATCTACAATGAAAGTTGCCTTAACTGAGGCAATCGCTTCCTCTTTTACAGAGTCACGAAGTTCATTAATTTTCTCTTCATTATCTTTATAGGTCTCAAGCTCTTTTTCATCCATCTCTCTTGCTTTTGCATTGATTTTTGCATCAATCTCCTGCTCAACAATATTATTTGGAAGAGCCATATCAAATTTATTTACAAGTGCTTCAATAATTTTTGGTTTTAACTCTTCATTATATACTTTTGAAAGTGCTGCAGTTTCTATTTGTGCAACTAGCTTTTCTTTAAGTTCCTCAAGCGTTGCCTTTTCATTGTTAAGAATTTTTTGTGCCAACTCATCATTAATCTCAACTTCTTCCTGCTCTTGAATCTCATGAAGTGTTACTTTAAATGTTGCCTCTTTCCCTGCAAGTTCTTCTGATTGGTACTCTGTTGGGAAAGTAACTACAACATCTTTTTGCTCTTCATATTTCATACCAATAATTTGTTCTTCAAATCCTGGAATAAATTGACCTGAACCAATCTTAAGATTAAATTTCTCTGCTCTACCACCATCAAAAGCTACACCATCAACAAACCCTTCAAAATCAATTAATGTCATATCCCCATCTTTTACCATACGCTTACGTTTGATTTTTGTATAAGGTGCCTGCTCTTTAGCCATCTCTTCAAGTTTTGCTTCTACTTCTTTGTCTTCTGCTTTTGGTTTTTCAAATGCAGGGATAACATCCATATAACCTTCAAGATTAAATTCTGGCCTTATAGAAATTTCCACTTCTACTTCAATACCAGCATCTGTTTTGTCATACTTTTTGAATGATGGCTGCCCAATCATATCTGCTGCATTGATACCCGCTTCAGCAATTCCTGCATCAATAAGCTCTCTAAGTGCTTCACTCTCTGCATCCTGTACAAGCTTGTCACCATGCATCTGCTTTACAACAGCAACAGGTACTTTACCTGCTCTAAAACCATCTACTTTAATCTCTTTAGATGCTTTTTTTGCCAATTTTTCTACATTTGTATCAATTATTGCTGAATCAAGGGTACCACTTATAATGATATTTGCATCATCTACTTTATTTACTGTAACTTTCACTACAATCCTTTGTGTATAAATTACGTGATTTTATCTAAAATATATTAAAAGGCTAATAATATAGGTGATATCTGTCACCCACAACATATTGGGCTTGGTAGCATATTCGCTCCTTTTCCACTTATAATTATAGTCTAATTAACAAGCAAAAAAGTGTCTATCTTTTTGGGGTAATTCCAAAATGATACAATTAGATTGATATTCTTATCATTTTATGATATGATTAAGGAGTTATTCTTATCAAAGCTACATAGAATGAAAGAAAAAAAGTGGAAGAGACAATACAGCAACACCAAGGAAAGGTAATCGTAGCATATACCGAAAACGGGCTTTACATAGATAAAAAAGGAAGACCACTAATGCGAAAGGGCGATGATCTGTTTTTTCATGAGACTGGAAAGCCTTTTTACAAAAAGAGTGATGAGAATACGACATTAATCATGATAGAGTTTGTTTAAGAACTCTTTTGTTATTGCAGTAATTTTAAAGATACTTGTTATAATTTAAAAGGAGTGCAATATTTAGAATATGACTTTTAAATATCGATAATAGCGACTTACTTAGTTCTCCTCACCAATAAAGAAAAATAAAAAGGACTAAAATGTCAAAAATGGTAAAATGTATTGCTTGCAAAAAGAAAATATCGATAAATGCTAAAGTCTGTCCAAATTGTGGGGAACCAGTAAATAAAGATTACTACACTAATAAAGAGAAAAAAGCTTCCAAGATAGTAGGGTTAGTGATGAAAACTTTGTTAGGAATAGTAGGAGCTATTATTCTTCTTCTTGCTTATGTAGTATATGAATCACAAACTCCAGAAGGTCAAGTTTTACAACAAAAATATAAAGAACAACAGATTAAACAGGCTAATGAGTTATATAAAAAGGTTAAGAAAATACCATCTTCTGAAATTTTCAGAAATAGAAATGAATACTCAAAACTGCTTAAACTTGATCCTTCAAACAACACGTACAAGGAAAAATACAAATATTATTCAAAAAAAGTTGAAAAAATCTATAATGAGATTGGGAAAGAGCCAATAAATGTTGGTATGCCATACACTATAAAAAGGTATATTAAAAGAACACTGAGAGACCCAGACTCTTTAACGGATGAGTTATGCAGCAATTCGATATTAACAAAAGACGGTTGGGAAAAAACTTGTGAATACCGTGCTAAAAATGGATTTGGAGGTTATGTAAAAGTGAGAAAAACCTTTTTAATCAGACAAAACCATGTTATAAAATCATGGTAAATAAATAATACTGAAGAAAAAACCGTATTGGGAGCTAACTCTATGATGATGTTTCTTGAATTAGTATACAAAATAGGTATTTTAGAATAAGTAGTGTTACCTTTAGTGTTACCCAATAATTATAAAAAGTGATTAAATGCCGTGTAAACGGGCTTTTTAAGTGGTGCGGATGAGAGGATTTATAAAGATAGGTTTATCAAACTTTCTTAAGGTCACCCAAAGTCTTCTATAGCTCCCTACACAGCGTAAATACGTTAACTTTTCTTTACCCAATGTTAACTATACTAAATCAAAGTTTTCTTGATTTTGGGTAGCAATAGGGTAGCAAAATGCTTCACCTTCCTCTCTCAAATACTATGAAATCTAATCATCTGAAGAGGTATCATATGGCTCGCATAAAATCTAAAAAATACAATGGTGTATATCTAAATCATCTAGCTAGTGGTGACATCACATACACAGTAACATACAAAGATGCTTTTGAGAAAAAAGTATTCTGTAAAATAGGTAAAAAATCTGAAGGCATTACAGAAATCTATGCCTACAATAAACGTAATGAGTTCATAAACAAAGTACGTTTAGGTGAAGACCCCATAGCCCACAAAAAGAAAAAACATATCATTACTCTAGACCAACTAGCCAAAGTCTATTTCGATGACAAGCGATGTATGGTGTGTGACAACTGTAAAACATTTGATAAGCTCAGTGATAGTGTGAAAAAGACCAATAATTCTCTAGTCTGCACCTACAGAAAAGTAAAACACCAATACAACAAATACATGAAACACTTAGAACCTAGGTTTGGAAAAGCAAATGTAGCTACCATGAGAAAAGATGATATTCAAAAATTACGCCAATCTCTGCAAGCACAGGAGAAATCGGAGAGTACCATCAACGGTGTGACACAGCTTTTAAGTACGATTATCAACTATTCCATCAAACAAAAGGAACTAAAGCTCATCAATCCATGTGTAGGCATCTCCAAATTAAGCACTAACAACGAAAGAGAGCGTTACTTGACAACGAGTGAGGTAAAAGAGCTTTTAAGCCATATAAGCGATTTTAGAGAGTTATTGTTTGTAAAACTTGCTTTATCTACAGGTGGACGCTTGCAAACCATATTGCATATCAAAAAGAAGGACATAAATCTGTCACGAGGTAGTGTCTTGCTAATGGACTTAAAAAACAACAGTACCTACACAGGTTTTCTCAATGATGATGTCAAAGCTATGTTAGCCACGCACATAAAAAATCTAAAAGCCGATGATTATATCCTCAGTGGTAAGCCCACAAGACTTAGTGACAATGCCATGGCAAGAACTATCCGCCCTACACTGAATAGGCTTTTTAATACGGGTCTAAAAAGAGACGATAGGAAAAACAGGGTAGTCATACATACGTTTAGACATACCTTTGCTTCTCACCTTGCTATCAATGGTACACCCATCTTCACTATTCAGAAGCTTATGAACCATAGAGATATTAAGATGACTATGCGGTATGCGAAGTTAGCTCCTGATAGTGGAATGGATATGGTGAAAGAACTTTATTTATAATCAGATGAAGACTCAATCATAATGGGATACTCTACAGTTTATCCCAGTTTAAAATTTCTATTTTTCAACCTATCAACTGTGTTATCAGAACTTCTTTCTGCTACTTTTCTATTCTCCACAACTTCTAAAGCTTTAAATGCATCTCCTAAAATTCGTTTAGAGTCCTTGTATCCTTGATCCATCCATATACCAATTTTTTCAATCTTAAATTGCAAAGGGTCAAGAGCAGAGTTAAAAGTACCTGCTTTAGGACGAACTTCAATAATGGAAATATCTTTAAATAATTCATCATGTCTATCAAAAAAACTTCCTTCATTTAAATGGCAAACAATAATGTGAGTACATCCTTCTTTTTCAACCAATGGCTTTACAGGGGTATTTCCCCATTCATTATCTGTTGAAGACAAACAACCATCAGAATATTTTTCTCCTTGCACTTCTAAACTATCAAAGAGTATAGGTAATGATGCTGAAGCCATAATAGCTTTATGCATCTCATTTTCGTTTAAATCTTGTATTTTTTTATAAACAGTTTCTTCATTTCCAAAACCTAAAAAGTTTTTTAAATCTATAGCATGTCCCTTAGCCTTAGTTAATCCGATATGAAAAGGTAATCCTTTTTTTAAGGCTTGACTTGGTGCATGTTGTTCTAGTCTGTTTATTAACGGAGCTTGTGTTAAAATACCTTCTTGACTTTTAGCCCCTTTTGCACCAATCATCAAAAGTTTTCCTAGTTTAGTAACATTCCCCACAGGTGCGAAATGCATCAATACATCTATAATTGTTTTTACAGCTTTCTCTTTATCCACTTCCAATACATCGGAGTTAGCAAGATCATTCCATAACTCTACAAGAAGTTTTGCACTTATTTTGGTATCTTTTTGGGCAGAATAAATAGCTCCATTCAAAGCACCTATACTTGTACCTGAAATAGCTTCAGGCTGTATGTCAAATTCAGCCAATGCTTTTAAAAATCCAACTTCATACGCTCCTTTGGCACCACCTCCAGAAAGTACAACTCCAAGTTTTGTTTTTGTCATACTGATTCTCCTACAAGTTCATCTGTTAGTGCATCCACATAGTCATTATAAGTCATAAAGGTTCTGATATGAGTTTGTGTATCAATCACTTTTTCTACTTCATCTGGAGTGTTTGTTGCCGATAAAGCAATAAGGTCAATGATTTCATAACTATTTTCATCTTCAAATGATCGATACTGTTTACTCATAAATTCAATAGCCTTTTTTTCTATAGACTCTAAACGGTTTATCTCCGATGAAAGATTTTTAAAATCAAGATACTCTTTACCCTCAATTTTTAGTTTCTCTTTAATTTTTCTTTTCAAGTAAGTTATCTGCTCTTCTTTTTTCTTACTATCTTTTTCAAACATTATCCATAAACCAAATTCGCCACTTGCTAAGTTGTCTAAAATAGTAAAAATCTCAACTTCTATAGGTAAATCTAAATGACAAAGTTTACTAACTTCTCTATCTATTTGTTGTTGTGCCTCTATTTTTTTTAATCTCTCTTCAATATTTTCAAATCTTTGCTCTGCACTCTTTTTAAAATTCTCAAGTAATTCAACCCTAAAATCTACTTCTTTAAATTGACCATAAAACTTTAAAATTTCACCTTGTGTTTTATAAAGCTCATCTGCAATATCTTTGATTTTAAAATCCATTCTCGTTAGGTGTCTATCATGGTCTTGCAGCCATTCAACGGCAGATTTTAGCCCTTCTACTACATTTTCATTTATTTGGTTTTGTCTTTTTTTTGCATTACCCGATACACTATCCCAAACTCTTGAAATTCCTTTTTCTTTGCCTTTTGCACTGTCATTCAAATCTTTGGCAACAACACCTACGCCATTGACTAAATCTAAGATTAATTTTTCATCTATATATGTGTGTCGTTTAGTTAATTGCTCTGACTCTTCCTCTGTAATACCGTATGCTTTAGTTATTATTTCATAATTACTCATTGTTTGCTCCTAAAACATTTATCGAAATTTTTACTCGACTATCAAGTTTAGTAATTTTTTTTTGATATCTCTTTGTAAATTGAAGTTCTTCTTCTAGAAATTCTTTATCACTGTTCTCTTTCTTTTTAAGAATTTCTATTTGTTCCGCCCTATACCCTTCTATCTCATGTGTCAAAATTTGAAGCTTTGCATCTATTGGTTTTTTTATAGTACAATCAAATCTTTCACTAAGTTTATCCATTTCTAATGTTTGAATATCCATAAGGGATTTCTCTATATTTTCTATTATTTCCTTTTTTTCTATAACAAATATATTTCTAGTTTTTTCTACAGTACCCCAACTGGAATTTAGCCAATTTAAACTTCTATCGACCCATCCATCCCCCTTAGCTCTATATGTCTCTGTATCTTTTTTTATCGATGCAGATAATGCACCTTGTGAATCGAAGTCAAAACTAACATTTAGAGTAGGTAAATCTATCACTAAGTTATCTCCTTCTTCACTAAGTTTTTGCCCTATTTTGCTCAATAGGCTTCCTAAATTACTTTTTATATCATCATCGATTTCTTTTGATAATTCAGAAATATTTTCATTTATATTTTGCTCCATAACCTTTGAGGACTTATTTAGAACCTGAATAAATAGATTATTTATTTCATCTATCACCCCTTTGGCTTTATCTTTCTTTTTATAGGTTATTTTACCTTCTCTTAATAGTTTTTCAAGTTTTGAGTTTTTAGAGTTTTTAGAGTTTTTATCTTTATTCATAAAATCCAATAATCCACCTGACCAAAGCTCTTTATGTAATACTGAACTATTATCTACTTTGTGACCTTCATTTTTTCTATTTTCTTCTTCCTCTTTTTTGCTTTCAATGCTAGCATTTAACTTTTCTTTTACCTTTTCTCCTATTTTCTCAATAATATCTCTAGATTCTTCTTTAATTTTAGACTTTATACTTTCTGCCTTATCTTTTATATTATTTTTTATATTTTTAGATATTTTTGCAACTTTATTTATATCTTCTTTTAAACTTTCTATAATGTCTTTTAACTCTAATAACTCTTTTTGATACGCATTTTTCCGAGTCTTAAAGGCATTACTATACTCTCTAAGTAAATTTTCCAATTTGCCTAACGGAGATTTTAAAGATAGAAAAAGAGCATCACTATGTATAGTTGAAATAATATTTTCTAAAGGCTCTTCAAAAAAAGAATCATCCCAAGCATCAGAACAAGCTTCTCTCACCTCTTCTTCATCTTGAATGTACTTTTCCCATCTTCTACCTAACACCTCATTTCCAAAATCATCTATCCAATTTAGTGATGTATCAATCTTCCCATTTTTCTCCAACTCACGCAATCCAAAATTTGCATAAAATGCAGATTTTGCTGATATTGGGTAGATATTATTTTTATCTATTTGATCCTTCAACACATCTTCAGCAATTAATCTTTTAGCTTCCTCTTTCTTTTCCGCTTCACCATCACTTCTTTTTCTTTGATCAAATTTATTGAGTAATACAAAAAGGTGCTGTTTTCCTATCATATCAGCAACTTCTTTAACCTGCTCCTTAATCTCTACATCACTTTGCGAGTTCATTTTGGTGTAGTCTACTAAAAGCATTACAGCAGAAGCTCTTTGTAGTTGATTTTTAAAAATTTCTTTTAAAAGTGTTGAATGCTTAAATTCATCAGGTCCTGGTGTATCAAGAAGTGTTAATTTGGCATTACTACTATTTTCTTCTTTTGATAAATGATAGAACTCTACTTCTATACGAGGAAGGTCATCAACATCTGTAAAATCCTTATATGGAGGTTCAATACCAAAATCTTTAGCAATACGCATCAAGTCATTTAGTCTTTTTAAAAAACCCTCTATTTGCATTTGTCCCTCATAGCTTATTTTAAACGAAATCTTATTGTTTTTAATTTCATCTATTAAACTATTTAAATCTCTCTGTTCAGAAGTTCTTGAAGTCTCTACCTTTTCTTTAATCTCTTTTACTAACTTCTCGAATGGCTCGATGTTTTTAAGATTTAATATTGGTTTTTCTTGCTTTGGTTTATGCGTGATAAGGGTAGGCAATGTAGTCATAGGAAATTCTCTACTTGGCAAAATTTCTTGCCCAACAATGGCATTGATAGTCATAGATTTACCTGCTTTCATTGTACCAACTACAGCAACTACGTATTCTAAATTGTCTAATTTTTGTTTCTCATTTTTTAATATTTTTAGATGTTCAATTAGATTTTTATAACTTAGTGTTTTTTCTTTGTTTCTATCTTCATCCTTAATCTTTTTTTCATTTTCTATTAGACACTCTATAGTCTTTTCAGTTTCTGTGATAATTTTAACTGTTTCAATTTGAACTTTTTTTATATTTTTTTCGTGCATAAATTTATATCTTTCCTTTTATTGTAGTATTTCTCCTACCTACTACTTTCCAAATAACCCTAAAATAGTACTTAAAACACCACTTACCTCTTCAATACTCTTTTGACTGTCCACCATCATTTCAGCACATTTAGGACATTTTTGAAACATAGAAGCATCTGGTAAACAATCACCTCTCGTAACCACTTTGCTAAAACCACATTTTGGACATTCTATAACAACTTTTCTTGGTATAGGCATTTCGTTCTCCTGTTTCTAAATAATAGAACTTAATCATAACTGAAAAAGACTTAGCATATTGCCATTAGTAAAACGTAACTATCTAGAATAAACCTATATTTTTCTCATCAAAAGACATTTCTCTCCCTCTGCCCCTCTGACGAAGAGTAGGGTTTGGGACAAAGTCCTGAGGTAGCATCTAGCGTAGCGGTGTAGGATAAAAAAGTAAGCTCTCCTTAGTATGCATCCAAATTCAAGCTTGGGATAACTTGAAGCTTGCTTCACGTTAGCGTAAGCGGTTTGGATACACTACTAATGAGGCTTAACTTTTTGAGCCATACCTTATAGTAGTTCTTCTTTCTTTACTTTTTGGAAAGTCTCAAATTGGTGCCACCTAACTTTAGATAGTATCAATTTGGCACTCTCTAGATTTAGACAGTCACGTTTTGCTACCGTCTCCATTCTCTTTTTTAATCTTTTGAAGTTCTTTTTGTTCATAACGGTTATTTGATTTTTTTGATGTCTTCTTATACTTTTGTACAGACTCTTTACCTATATAAAGTGCATATACATTACCATGTAGCTGTCTTGTATCAAGGTAACCCTTAGTAACCAACTCTTTTTTAGCACGGTCAAATATCCACTTTGAAAAGTCTGTTTTCTTTTTGAGTGCATCATTACTATTGTCTTCATTTGGTGCTAATTTCATGTATTTGATGAGCAAATAGTATGCATCAGGTGACAACTCATCATCAATCCCTCTATCTACCATGATAAATTTTGTTTTGGGATTTTGGGATTGATAATTTATCATTTTCTATTACATACCCATACCAAATGGACTACTGTATGGACTTGGTGCAGGTTGAGAAATTTTCTTTTTTTCTTCTTCTCTCTCTGCTTTTTCTCTAGCCTCATGTTCTTTCTTAACCTTCTCTGCTCTTAAACTTTCGCTTAGAGGTGTAGGTTCAAGTGTCAATTTATATTTCGCAAATGCACTAGATGCATCATCACTAGTAATGGTGTACTCTTTATCTTCAATCATAACATCAAGATATTCTGCATAATGCATCGTACACAGTGGCTTATCTTTAAAAAAATACTTTCTTGTTCGTGCAGTATCTGCACACAATATACATTTACTCATTTCTAACTCCATGGTGTTCGTTTTATAGTTGGTCTTTCTATAGACACTTGCTCACTCGCCTTTTTAAATAGTTTCATTTTCTTTATTTCATTTATAGCTCCTTTAATTGATTTTTTAAACTCTGCAAGGTGTTCATGAAGTCCATCAAGTAGCTCTCGTATTCTTCCTGCAACACTTCTATTTTTTGTGTCTGACTGTTCAATCTTTCTATCAAATCGCTTTGCATTTTCTGCAATGTCTGCTTCCATAGTTGCTCTTGATTCTTCAAACTCTGTATATGCTCCTTGCTCTGCTGTTCTAATGCTCTTTGGTAACTTATTGTTTGTGATTTTAATTTGCTCAAGTAAGTGTTTCTCTCGCTCTGCAATAAGGCTTCGCTCATCTCTAATTTGCTTAAGACGTCTTCTAATAGCTCGTTCATTTAATTTTTCTCCTTTAGTATGAAATAAACTGATTTTTCGTCCTTGGTCTCTGATAAATCTGTCTTGGGTATCAAAACGAAAAGTGTGCCGTTCTGCTCTACTTGATACATCTTTGGTATTACCCAATCGCTTTCTTGGTACTGGTACAGGGTGAAACTTGTAACTGAGACTAAGATAATCAATAGGATAAGGTTCAAAAGTGAATAAAGGTGTCCTGTCCTTTCGTATAATTTGACGCTGTTCAGTGTGTTTTCTTTCTCTTTCTTCAGCTCGCTTCTCAGCCCTTTGCCTTGCTGGTTTATATTGTTTATCAATCTCTCTTTTTCGTTTATTATTGTAGTTCTCAAGTTTTCCCTTGAGTTCATCAAGTCCGCTTTCGTCTTCTCCTCCCACTGGGCTATCTCTTTTATTACTACTGATTTGCTCTTCTCGATTTTGTCTGCTATTACACCAAAATTCTTCATTGTAAATCTCTCCTTTTATTCGCATTTTTCCTGATTCATTTTCTATCGTTAGATAATGAAAGTCTTTAGGTTTGTCATACCCAGCTTTGGAAACTTTTACACCTTGTTCTTCGATAAAATTTTTCATATCTTCAAAACTATCTAACAGTTCTGCTTGATGTAGCTCAAGTACAGATTGCGTAATGAACTGTTCTACTTTTACTCTTGATTTTTTATCTGTAAAAGAAAAAGGCATATCTCCGAACTCTTTACGCCAATTATCTATGTAAAAATCTCTATCTTCTTTTATTAAAGACTTATTATCAAGCGGACTTTCTAATTCGTACTTTACATCCAAATAATCTCGGATAGCATTGATTCTTTTTCTATCTTTTTTATCAAAATAAAGTTGCAGTTGTGTCTGTGTTCGTAAGTTTATCTTTGGGATGCGTATATGCACATGGTCATCATCTGTGTCTCGATGCCATACTGCATCCAAGTGATACTCATCTTTATCAAATCCCATCATAAAATGCTGTTCAAATTCATCTAGCACAGCACGAACAGTCTCTTCTTTGACTTTTCCTTTGAAAGACAAAACAATCAGGTATGAATTTTCTTTATAGTTTGTTAAATTTACTACTCGGTCACCTTGAATTAAATCACCTTTTAAAATTTTTACTTTTGATGGGTCTCTTGGTTTTTTATCTGTTCCTTTGGTCACATATTTTCGCCATCCTCTATTTGAAGAGCCTTTTATTTGAATAATCATAGACTCATAACCTCTTCATAGATTCGATAAAGTGTTTGTAGTTTTAAATCGTCCTCACCACTATTAAGATGCCTTGCTATTTGGTTAATATTTACACCTATCTTATTTACTTCATATAGTAAGTTTGGGTCTGTTCTCTTATAGATAATTTTTGACTTTTCTTTTTTAGGAGATGGGGCATTTTCTATACTCGTATGCACTGATAGCCGAAATAACTCTGCTAGTGTAATATTATGTTTTTTAGCTATCTGTACTAATTTTGCATGTACATCTTCCGTAACATTTACTTTTATCTGTTTATATTTTGACATCTCAATACTCCTTTCACAGGGGTTATTTGGGTTACTTTTTTAAAAAGTAACTGGGTTCTAGGGCAACGCCCAAGCAAGGTTAATGTAGGCGTATGCCGTAATGTGTAAGTTTCATCTCGCAGAGTGGGACTTACTAACCTTGCTCTTACACAGAGGGTGTACTTTCCCTATATCATTTCGAGCTACATTGTTTTTATTTCATCTTCCGACAAGAAGCGGGCAACACTATTTATATTGAATATCACTCTTGCATTTTTAGATATTGAACCAACTTTTTTATATGGTGGCAAACCCAAACCCTTTGACATATAAAGATCTAATGTACTAAGAGCTATTCCCATCTCGTGCGCTAATTCTTTTTTACCAATAGTGGCTCTCTTGTATTTTTGTTTTAGATAATCATATATCTCTTCGTATGTATTTGTATTTTCTTCCATCAAAACTCTCCTTTATTTAGTTAGATAATGTCATTGTAGATGAATATAAACATAAAGTCAGGGTTTTGAAATATTTTTCAAAACCTTGACAAAATTAACAATTTATTTTAAAAATATGTCAATTTGACATATTTTCATTATCGATTACAAATACACGGTATGATTAAGAAAATTGGAGGTTATATAATGAACAATAAAGTGATAGAATCAAATATATTATACAGAGCGAGAGAACATGTAGTTAACAATGGTAAGTCTTCACTCTTAAATCCTAGCATACAAATGGCACTCATTGCAGTAACATACAATGAGTTTCTTGATTACGAAAAAGAAACTTATACTAAAAATCAAATGCATATGTTTCAAGAGAATGATTCAGAGATGAAAGATATTATAATCCGAAATATGTCAGAACTTCCACCAGATATGTACACTAAATCCTTAGCCGACAATATGGCATATTTTGCCACTAACATTGATAAGATTTACCCAAAATATCAACATCTATTTCAAGGTACCTATGATAAATTTGGGAAAAAAATCTATGATGATTACTTAAGCGATGACGAAAAAAAAATAACTTTAAAAAATACTCTAATTCTATTTCAAGAAGAACTAAATGCAATAAAGCGAGATGATGAATATAATGAATATCCTGAATATGAAAATTCTATTCATCAATTAATTGATGAATACGAAGCATTTAACAAAAAAAGGGAAAAATATAACTTTGGGAAACTTAAAAAAGATGATTGTCTTAGAAAGTGCTATGATGATTACCTTTTCGATAAAAAAGAATTTGAAGAGTGTAAAAAGTATCTCACTGAAAAGAGTACTACAAAACTCAAACATCAACTAATGAGCTATGTAATCGAATCGCTAGAACAAAAATTAGAAGATAACGAATCAATAGATGCTATATTAGAATCTATGACAGCTATTGATGTAAACTTTGTAGCAAGCCACAATGGCAAAACATTTTATCCAATTATGTTTGATATTTTAACTGATGTAGCTACGGTTGAATTTAATAGTTTTTTGGACAAAGACATCATACAGAAAAATATCGGTTCTGTATGGGAAAAAACAAAAAATGCACAAGAGAGAAGAGGTTTTTATACTCAAAATTCCTTTTATAGATTAGAGTATCTTAATAGCACAGGTTATCGTAATATTCGAAGTCAAATTTTATACGAATACACTAATGCACTTCAAGCAGATCCCCAAAAAGTACAAAAACTATTTGGAAATATTTTATATGATAGTGCAAATAGCAAAAAATCACCCGCTATAAAAAACCAGTGGTCTGACAAAATAAAAACTAGACGATTTTTCATGGAAAATACAAAAATGGTTTTAGGACAAATCTAAACCATATCAACCTATTGACAAAACGGCGATATTCGCCTATAATAAATAAAAAATAGAAGGACAACTATGAATCAACAACAGATGCATAAACTCCTAGATGTCCCTGAACGAACACTTAGAGACTGGAAAACAGGTAATAGAGACAAACTTTATAAACTACTAGAAACGCTAGATTATGAAACTGCTCAACA